>Ga0307405_10000010_pt1 | contig 250978 bp, 235 predicted proteins | sample 322Cmetagenome_2_FD_203311 | JGI IMG/M metagenome (GOLD analysis project Ga0307405, IMG submission 203311) | Maize rhizosphere microbial communities from greenhouse at UC Davis, California, United States - 322HYB-C-1 | ecosystem: Host-associated > Plants > Roots > Rhizosphere > Soil | place... | reverse complement strand
GACCGATGAAACCTTATGATTTTACAGAATCTTATCTAAGATCGGTTCTTGGTTTTATGGGTATGACTGATATTACAGCATATCGCGCAGAAGGCCTAAGCATCCCAGATTTAAAGGATATGGCTTTGGATAAAGCAATCGAAAGTATAGCCATTTAAGTGGTTTATTAGTTCATTGGTCATTAGTTCTTTGGCAAATTGGTTGATTGTTCAAATCGACTAAGAACTGGGAACTAATGACTTTGGACTAAAAAATTATGCTACTAAATATTTCTCAACCCTACTTGCAAAATCATTCAGATCGAATGGTTTATTGATGAAATCTTCTGCGTCACATTTGGCCTTAACTGTGTTCAAGTGGTTATTAGCCGACATCATCATGACCGGAATATCATGTGTTTTAATATTTCGCTTTAGCGTATTACAGATATCCAGGCCATTTCCATCAGGCAACATAATGTCAAGAATTACCATATCTGGCAGGTGTTTGCTCATTTGAAACCAAAAATCGTTGGTGTTAGGGCAGGTCTTTACCTCGTAAAGTTCTTCGATCAATAAAAATTCGATGATTTCCCTGATACTCGGATTGTCTTCCACTACATAGATGCACTTTTTCATAAGCTCAACTTTTGTTATATAGATAACTAGTCTAGCTATCAGATGTTTAAGATAGTTATGCACAATACTGGAGTTATTAACCTTTTGATACGCCGTGTCATGCGTTTCTATAATTTTTGTGCTGACTAAAAAAAATATAAAAATAAATTTTGATACTAATTTTTTTAGTATAGATTTGCTTTTGAAGAGACAGAATACAGGAGATACCATAAAGATAATCCGATGTATTTAATTGATGATTTTAAACAAAAAGCTACTTGCTTGGTTTGTTTGCTGATATATTTATTTTTTCTATGACCGTTACCGTTTTAGCCATATTCGAAACAGATTTTAGACCAGATCTTTCATTAGGTAAAATCATGAATGAAAGACTGAGGATTGCTGCTGCAGATCTGCAGGATATTCATTTACAACATTTACAGGCCATTGGGCAACGTAGTGATGATTTAGTGGTATATATAAGTTATAATCCAAAATATAAAATAAGATGGCGTGTTGTTAACGATGTGCCAGAGGATGTAGAAAATTTTGTAGCCCAAACCTGTGGTAATTTAGGTTACATCCATTGGAAAACAGCTTCTGTTAATGTTTTTAAGGGAAGTGAATAGCTTTTAACTGTTACTTAATTAATTTTATGGTTACAAAAGAACGAATTTTATTTTCACTCCTTTTTACATACTAGCCTGTTAGCTAGTGTCATATTTGTTTTGTTGCTATGGATTATTTATATTTGTAGTGTAATGTTAAACAAGATATTAGATAAAGAAACTCAAAAAAACTTCCCTAACCCTATTATTAAAATGATAGAGGATAAGAGGAGTATTGTTAAGGCAATAAGAGAGGGAAAAGATTTATCTAAATTAAAAGGCATTAACCTTGTCAATCCCTTATAAACTCACTAAGACTAATCAGGGTTCTTATCTATTCACTTCTGATGCTGGTCTTGAATATACTTGTTTTTTTATTGCCTGCCCCATAACTGATAGTGATGGAAATGACCATTTCATTTATAGCTTTGGATTTGATCGAAGTGGTAAGTTTAAGTCAACCAGGTTTGAGAACCGTTTTGATGAAAGAATCAAGTTCACAATAGTTTATATAATCAAAGAATTTTTTAGAATAAATGGAGACAATGCGCTTCTATATTTTTGTTATCCTGATGACGCATTTGCCAGGCACAGAAGTATAACTTTTAGTAGATGGTATAATGAAGAGTTATCTGATGATATCGATCACTTTAAAAAAGATAGCGCATATAAAGATGAGATACTTTATGGCGGTATGTTAATTCTTAAAAAGAATCCATTTCATAAACTTTTAAATGATGCCGTGGATGTGTACATAGCAGAAATGAATAATCAGAAATAATTTCTGTCCATTTAAAATTCGGTTACTCTTTTGGTTTAAATTTAAGAAAGTGGATATACGAAAAACGAGTTGTCATTTGGCAACTCGTTTTTTTATTACAGTAGGGAAGTATTAAACTAAAAATCCTCCGCCCAATAAATCATTTCCTTCGTAAAATACCGCCGATTGACCTGGTGCAATTGCTGAAACATTATGATCGAACACTACACGCATTTTATCTTTTTCCTGAACAATTGTACTTAACATACCCGCATCTTTATAACGGATTTTGGTAATCACATCATTCATTGGCTCTTCAATGTTTGCATATTTTATCAGGTTAATGTTGCGTACCATGGCTTCGCGACGTTCAAGTTCCTCAGCTTTACCCAAGACTACGGTATTGCTTTCTGGCAGGATCTGCGTTACAAACATGGGCTCGCCAAAGGCAACGCCTAAACCTTTACGTTGGCCAATGGTGTAAAAAGGATAACCTTTATGTTGTCCAACAACCATTCCATTACTTAAAATGAAATTTCCGCCGGCTACTCTGTCTTCTAAATCTTCTACTTTATGTTTTAAGAAAGCCCTGTAATCGTTATCAGGTACGAAACAGATTTCGTAACTCTCCGATTTTTTTGCCAGTTCTTCCTGTCCCATATCTAAAGCCATCTGTCTGATTTCAGATTTCGCAAAACTGCCCAAAGGGAATTTAGTACGTGAAAGGTTTTCTTGCGAAACGCCCCACAGTACATAAGATTGATCCTTGTTTTCGTCTTTTCCTTTTGAAATTACATAACGGCCGCTATCTTGCTGGCGGATATTGGCATAATGCCCTGTTGCAATAAATTCGCAATCGAGTTTATTGGCACGTTTTAAAAGTGCTTCCCATTTAATATGTGTATTGCACAAAACACATGGATTTGGAGTTCGTCCGGCAAGGTATTCATCAACAAAATTATCGATCACGTAATCGCCAAATTCATCCCTGATATCAAGGATATAATGCGGAAAGCCATAGTTTACGGCAAGCGTACGGGCATCATTGATACTATCTAATGAACAACAGCCGGTTTCCTTACTGCTACCACCAGAAGTAGCATAATCCCAGGTCTTCATGGTTAAGCCAATAACCTCATAACCCTGCTCATGCAACATTACAGCCGCTACCGAACTATCAACCCCGCCACTCATGGCAACCAGAATTCTACCGTGTTTACTCATCTTAAAAATATTGGATGCAAAAATAAGGTTTATTTAGCTGAAATTATTTAAAGCAAGTCAGTTACTTGTAAAAAGCGGTTGTTAAATTGCTACCGCTTGTTATTTAGGGCGCTAAGGTGATCAGTAATATTTTGAAAATGAGGGGTCTGGTGTTAGGGACTACCAGCAGTCCTGCTATCCCTTCAGGTCCTTCCCGACGAATCGGGATACCTCACCTCCGGGCTTTCCGTTCTATCAGGTTTACATCGTAAAGTTCATGGTCTTTGGCAATAAAAAAGAACTCGCACAAACCTCGTAGGTTTTTAAAACCGGAGAGGTTTGAATCATAATAAATTGTATCTTCAAGCTTATTAAATGTATTTTTTGTTTTACTTAAACGTTTTAGTTATATGTTTTATGCATATTTGAAGATAAATTAATACCTTAGAATTTTCAACAAAACAAGCTAAATTTTAAACTCATATGATTAAAAAAATTATCCTGCCTTGTCTTTTGCTATCGGCCCTGGTTACATCGGCACAGCAGAATCTGGTGCAGTATGTTAAGCCCATTATTGGTACATCTAAAATGGGGCATACCTATCCTGGCGCAACAGTCCCATTTGGCTCGGTACAGCTAAGTCCCGAAACGGATACTTTATCTTACGAAGTAAATGGAAAATACAATGGCGATGTATATAAATACTGTGCGGGTTATAAATATGAGGACAAAACCATTACCGGTTTTAGTCATACGCATTTTAGTGGTACTGGTCACTCCGATCTGGGTGATTTTCTCATTATGCCTACGCAAGGTAAATTACAATTGAATCCTGGTACTGCATCAGATCCGAAAAGTGGTTACCGTTCTGCATTTTCGCATACCAATGAAGTTGCAGAGGCAGGTTATTATAAAGTAAAATTAGATGATGATAACATTACCGCCGAATTAACCTCAACAACGAGGGTGGGAATGCACCAGTATACTTTTCCTAAATCAGATCAATCGCACATTATTTTGGATCTGATGGCCGGTATTTACAATTATGAAGAAAAAACCGTGTGGACTTACGTTCGGGTGGTGAACGATACGCTGATTACCGGTTACCGCCAAACCAACGGATGGGCTAGAACCAGAACCGTTTATTTTGCGATGAGCTTTTCAAAAGCTTTTAAAAGCTATGGACGTAAAAGCTACGATGCCAAACAGGCTTATAGAGGCTTTTGGGGCAAGTTTAACCAGGAGCAGAACTTTCCTGAAATTGCAGGCAAAAAACTAAAGATGTACTTCGACTTCGATACCCAGGAAGGAGAGAAGATTAAAATTAAATTTGCTTTATCGCCGGTTAGCCAGGAAAATGCTTTGCAAAATATGCGTGCAGAAATTTCGGGATGGGATTTCGAAAAAGTGAAGGCTCAGGCACAGTCTACCTGGAATAAAGAACTGAATAAAATACAGGTTACAACTTCTAACGATAATAAAATCAATTTTTACACCGCTTTATATCATGCTTTTATCAATCCAACAACCTATACCGATATTAATGGCGAGTATAAAGGTTTAGATCAAGGGATACATAAAGCCGAAGGCTTTACCAATTACACCACATTCTCGCTTTGGGATACTTACCGGGCCCTACATCCATTCTTTAATATTATGCAGCCAGGCCGCAGTAATGATATGGTGAAATCGATGATGGCACATTACGATCAGAGTAGTTTGCACATGTTGCCGATCTGGTCGCATTATGCCAACGATAATTGGTGTATGAGTGGCTACCACAGTGTTTCTGTAATCTCTGATGCGATTATAAAAGGCACCTACAATGGCGATGCGAACAAAGCATTGGATGCCTGTATTGCAACAGCAAAACACCGCGATTACGAGGGAATTGGCTATTATATGGATAAAGGTTATATCCCGGCAGAAAAATCGGGCATTTCGGTTTCCAATAATTTAGAATATTCTTACGATGACTGGTCGATTGCCCAATTAGCCAAGAAATTAAACCGTATGGATGTTTACGATGAATTTATCAAACGTTCTAACAACTGGAAAAACAACTACGATAGTGCTACTGGTTTCATGCGCCCTAAATTGGCAGATGGTTCTTTTAAAAAGCAATTCGATCCAAAAGATACCGAAGGACAAGGTTTTATTGAAGGAAATAGCTGGAACTATAGTTTCTTTGTTCCGCAGGATCCGGCTTCGCTGATTGAAATGATGGGCGGCAAAAAGAAATTTGCAACCCGTTTAGATACTTTGTTTACCATGCATTTACCCGACGAGTTTTTTGCGCATACTGAAGATATTACCCGCGAAGGTATTATTGGCGGATATGTACATGGTAACGAACCTGCACACCATATCGCTTACTTTTACAACTGGACCGATCAGCCATGGAAAACTCAGGCGCAGATCCGTCACATCTTAAACATGCAATACAAGCCTACTGCTGATGGTTTGGGTGGAAATGATGACTGTGGACAGATGAGTGCGTGGTATATGTTTTCTTCATTAGGTTTTTATCCGGTAGCACCAGGCTCTGATGTATATTCATTAGGTAGTCCGTTGGTTAATAATGCTGTAATTAATTTAGAAAACGGTAAAACATTTACTGTTGAGGCCATTAAACAAAGCGATAAAAATGTTTATGTAGAGAAAGTTTTATTGAACGGCAAAGAAATTACCGATCATAAAATCAGACATGCTGATATCACCAACGGCGGAAAGCTTACTTTTTACATGAGCGCAAAACCTAAGAAATAATTTTTCTCATCCCTGTACAAATTAAACCGTTGACTAATTTTAGTTAACGGTTTTTTGTTTACCCTTTGAATGTCGTTATTTCGAGCGGAGTGCAATGTAGTTGAGGGCCCGAAGGCTTTGCGAAGCAAAATTTATCTCGAGATAGATCTCTCCATTTCACTGTGTTTCAGTCGAGATGATTGTTATGATAAAAACAAATTTTAAGCAGCTATATTATAATTATTTTTATAGCTGGTCTGATTTTTTATAACTGCAGCAACTCTTAATGCTATCTTGTTTCTAACGGCATTAATTATGCTCATGCTGTGCTTCCCTTCATTCTTTTTTCTATTGTAATATATTTTGAATTCCTGATTATGTTGAATTAGAGATAATGCACACATATGCAGCAATCTTTTAAGCTCTTTATTGGCCATCCGGTGTACCCTGGTTTTACCTTTGATACTTATACCGCTACTGTGTTCAAATGGTACAACCCCTGCATAACAGGCCAGTTCTTTTCCACTGGGCCGACCTGCAAAATTTCCAGTGCAGCCAATCAGGTATACTGCGGTAACATGTCCTATCCCAGGTATACTGAGCAATAATTTGTAGTTCTGCTTGAAATCCTGGTTTCCTGTGATAATTTTTTTGATCTGATCTTCGAGGTTCTTGATTGACTTGGCTATACCCTCAATTGCATTTTTAAGTGCTTTTTCAATCAGCTTCTGATGTTCTTTACCATTGACATTGCCAAGTTCTTTTACCGAAACGCTGATGCCAGACCTTTGTTTGAGCAGCTTTGTCCTCGCTGATATCAGATCTTTCAGGAGCATCAGCTCGGGATCTAGGGCAGCTGTCGCCTTTAGATCATCCGCTTCCTTAAATGCATAGTTGCATAAACGTATACTATCTATTTTATCATTTTTACCCCTTGCTATCCCAAAGCTCCATTTGATATGGGCTGCATTGCCAATATGGATGGGCAGATTTATGTTGCTGCAGAAAGTCCATATTAAACGGTGATAGATCCCCGTATTTTCCATGACAATCAAGGAGTCCTCATTGAATGTGGTTTTCTGCGATTTCAACCACTTCTCAAATAACTTTATCCCTGGCGCTGTGTTGTCAAACCGTGCGGTTCCTATCTCCTGTTTTACATGGTTCACAACGGCCATCAATGCAACATCGAAGTGGGGTTTGGAAACATCAATCCCGATAAAAAAATTTGTAGTGGCAATCATCCTGTTATTTTTTATGTTTGTAATGGTTACCTAATTTTTACCCCATCGATCCTAGTCCTTAATAATGGGTATTGCCCTAATTGTTATCTGGTCACTAAGGGAAAAAACGGTAGCGGATTGCATCATCTCATAGGTATAAAAACCTTGACGAACTTTAATGTGCCGCTACCGTTTTAGGTAATCTGATTTATAATGTAAGCAAAGTAAATAATTGGTATCATTAAATAAAATATCAAAACAAATCTAAAAGACGATACTTTTTATTAAATTCTCTGCATTTATAACGGAGTGAAGGCAAGGGCTATTGTCGACCAAATTTCCGCATTTTCCTTGTTGCCTCCGTGGCAAAAAACACACACCAATTCTTTCTCTAGATAATCTGTTTCTGGTGAAAATCGAAAATTAAAATAAATTTTGATATCTAAATTATCTATCGTAATATTGCGATATAAAATTATGGGACTTACCAAAACAGAAATCTTCACCGAAGAGCAGAATCAAATGGCAGCGTTATTAAAAGCGATGGCTCATCCTGCGCGGATTGCGATTCTTCAGCGTATCCTTAAATCGAATACCTGTATCTGCGGCGATTTGGTTGAGGAACTCGGCTTAGCACAGGCGACCATTTCTCAGCATTTAAAAGAACTTAAAAATGCAGGTATTATACAAGGCACTATCGAGGGGGTGAGTATTTGCTATTGTATAGAGCCTAAAACCTGGAAGTTATTACAAACACAGCTGGGCAATTTCTTTGCCTCATATAAAGGCGGACAGAACTGCTGTTAAAATTTTTTATTTAAATCAATCGTTAAATTGCAATATTATGATCAATATGTCTTCAATAACATGGAGCAGCTTTAAGGCTGATCTTCAACAACATCCAGAATTGGTATTACAGTTTCAATATGCTCCAGGTAAATGGGTAAATGCCAATTATCACATCACTGAAATTAAGCAGGCGCCGATTGTTTCGGTAGACTGTGGAGGTGTGATGAACGCCTGGACCGAAATTATTGTACAGTTATGGGAACCTACTGAAGAAGAAAAGGGTAGGGCCATGCAGGTAAAAAAAGCATTATCCATTATAAATCTGGTAGAAAGCAAACTGCCGTTAAACCCTAATGGAATTGTGAAAATTGAATTTGGCAATTCTGCGTTCCATACGAGGCAGATGTTTCCAGGTGAATTTAAAATTGATGGGGAAAACCTGGTTTTGGATCTTACACCCGATGCTACCCAATGCAAGGCGATTAACCGTGGCGGAAGCTGTGGTACCACCGAAGCCGGCGAAGAATGTTGTGCGCCTGCTCAGCCGATAAAACAAAAAGTCGAACTGGTTAATCTAGTAGCTGATCAAAATAGTTGTTCTCCAGGAAGTGGATGTTGTTAATGATTCAAAATTTATAGGCATGAAAAATGTATTGGTGCTTTGCACCGGAAATAGTTGCAGAAGTCAACTGGCAGAAGGTTATTTGAAACATTTTGCCCAAAACACGGCCAAAATTTACAGTGCTGGCATCGAAGTTCATGGCGTTAACCCAAGAGCGATAAAAGTAATGGCCGAAGATGGAATTGACATTTCAGGCCAAACCTCTAACAATATCGAGGAGTATTTCGATGTGCCTTTTGATTATGTGATTACCGTTTGCGATCATGCGAAAGAAAGCTGCCCGTATTTCCCAACGCAGGCTATAAAACTGCACCATAACTTTCCCGATCCTGCAAAAGCCGTAGGTACCGATGAAGAAATCATGACCGAATTTAAAAATACAAGAGATCTGGTGAAGGTTTACATGAAAGATTTTGTAAACAAAAACCTAAAAAGCTAATATGTCAACAAATGTTTGTGCGCCTGCAGCTCAAAGAAAAAACCTCAGTTTTTTAGATCGTTATTTAACGCTGTGGATTTTTTTAGCCATGTTACTGGGGGTGGGCTTAGGCTTTTTATTCCCTTCATCAGCGGTCTTGATCAATTCATTTTCGAGCGGGAGTACAAACATTCCTTTGGCCATCGGATTGATCCTGATGATGTATCCACCTTTGGCAAAAGTTAAATACCAGAATTTAGGCGAAGTATTTAAAAATGTAAAAATATTGAGCGCTTCGCTCGTTTTAAACTGGATAATCGGCCCGATTCTGATGTTTTTCCTGGCCATTATATTTTTACACGACTATCCCGAATACATGGTTGGCTTAATTATGATCGGCCTGGCCAGGTGTATTGCCATGGTGGTGGTATGGAATGAACTTGCCGATGGGAACCGAGAGTATGCCGCTGGTTTGATTGCCCTGAACAGTATTTTTCAGGTATTGCTTTACAGTGTATTTGCCTATTTTTTTATTACGGTTTTACCACCCGTTTTTGGTTTAAAAGGCCTTTCTGTATCAATTTCCATTGCAGAAATTGCAAAGAGTGTAGGGATTTATCTTGGGATTCCGTTTGTACTCGGTATTATAAGTCAAAAAGTACTGATCAATTGGAAAGGCGAAGAGTGGTTTTATTCCACTTTTGTACCGATGATTTCGCCTATAACCTTAATTGCCTTGTTATTTACCATTGTAGTGATGTTTAGTTTGAAAGGAGAATTAATTGTACAGATTCCGTTTGATGTACTGCGAATTGCATTACCCTTGGTGATTTATTTCGTGATCATGTTTGTAATCAGTTTTTTTGCGGGCAGGTATTTTGGAGCCGATTATGGCAAAAGTACCGCTATTGCGTTTACGGCAACTGGTAATAACTTCGAATTGGCTATCGCTGTGGCAATAGGTGTTTTCGGTATCCATTCAGGACAGGCATTTGCCGGTGTAATCGGTCCGTTGGTTGAGGTGCCCGCATTAATTGCACTGGTTAACCTGGCGCAATGGTTTAGAAGGAGATATTTTAAATTGTAAAATCTAATCGTCATCTCGACTGAAGCGCAGCGAAATGGAGAGATCTATCCAGACGGATTTTGCTTCGCAGAGCCTTCGGGTTCTCGGCTTCACTGCACTCCGCTCGAAATGACGATTGCTCTAGATACTACGCGCCAACCTCATCAAAATTAGTGGCGGTTGCTAAATATTTCCAATTGGCCATATCCCTTTGTACATCTGCAATTTTTGCATCAGCTACCTGATAAGCATCAGGGCCTAAAAATAAATGAAGCGGTGGGTTTTCACTTTTTGAAGCTTCAATAATCACCTCAACTGCTTTGGCCGGATCGCCTGGCTGTTGGTTATTGATGTCGTTTTGGTGTGCCGCTTGCGAGTCGCGTACCTCTTTGTAGGCATCAATTGGTTTATTCGGTACCGCTAATGATCCTTCAGTTAGGAATGCTGTTCTGAAATAACCCGGCTCTACAATTGTTGCTTTGATTCCCATCGATTTTACTTCAGCCGCTAACGATTCGGTAAAACCAACCACCGCAAATTTTGTTGCGCAATATATTCCGAAACCAGGGAAGTTACCTGAAAAGCCACCGATTGAAGAAATATTGAAAATGTGACCTGATTGTTGTTTCCGTAATTGAGGAAGTACTTTTCTGATGACGTTTAACGAACCAAAAACGTTCACATCGAAATTTTGACGCGATTCTTTGTCGCTTAATTCTTCTAAAGCACCAAGCATGCCATAACCTGCATTGTTTACCACCACATCTACCTGACCGAATTTGCTGATCGTTTGGCTAATTGCCGCTTCTACACTACTTTCGTCGATCAGATCAACAGCTAGTGGTAAAAAGTTTTCGTGTTCACCAACTGCGTTAATTAAATCGTTCAGGTTTCTTGAAGTTGCAGCAACGCTAAGGCCATTGCTTAATAATGTTTTTACTAATGTAAGTCCCAGGCCTTTTGATGCACCTGTTACAAACCATACTTTTTGATTTTCCATATGTTTTTGTCTATTGAATTAATTTTCGTCAAAATCTGTTGAAATTGTAATGGCTTTCCAGTCTCTAAATTCCTTTTGTAGTGATTCTAACTTGTTGTTTGCTCTTTGAAAAGCGTCGTTCCCTAAAAGTAAATGAAGGGGTGGATTAGGCATACTTGCCAATGAAATCATTGCAGCAGCAGCTTTCTCGGGGTCGCCGATCTGCTGACCGTCCATTTTTAGGTATTTGCTGTGTATTGCCCGCACTTCTTCGTATTCGGCAATTGGATTGGCAGCCAAAATCAGTGAATCAGTAGTTAAAAAACTGGTTCTAAATGCGCCGGGAGCCACAACAGTTACTTTTATACCAAATTCTTTTAGGTCTTCTGCCGATACTTCTGACAATGCAATTACAGCCGATTTTGCTGCTGCATATACCGCCCAGCCTGTTGCGCCTGCAATACCTGCAATTGATGCAATGTTGATGATATGTCCGGCTCGTTGTGCCCTTAAATAAGGTGAAGCTTTTCTGATGACATTCAGTGTTCCGAAAACGTTAACATCAAAACTGTTGCGTGTTTCTGCATCGCTAAGCTCTTCAATACTACCTCCGATTCCGTAACCTGCATTATTGATGACTACATCGATTCTTTCGAATTTTGTAACAGTCGTTTTTATAGCATCCTCGACGCTTTGTTCATCGGCCAGGTTAACGGCTAAAGCAAGGAATTTTCCGCTATCATTATTTACTGCTTTTTTAAGTTCACTGATATTCCTTGATGTGGCCGCAACATATTGGCCGGCATTTAGCAACTGATGAACCAAACTTAATCCTAAGCCCTTTGAAGCTCCGGTAATAAACCAAACTTTTTTCTTGCCCATAGTTTTTTCCTTTTTGTTAAGACAAAATTACAGTGCAAATGAATTCGTTTTATTACGTTAATCAAACTTATGATTACGAAATTCAAACAATTCGGTAAGAAGTAGGGGTGTGGTTAGTTAGTTTTTTGAAAAAGTTATTAAAATGTGTAGGCTCTTCAAAACCGAGGCAATAACCTATTTCTGATATATTCCAGTCGGTATGCTTGAGTAAAGCTTTAGCTTCACTTAATAAACGTTCAGTAATATAATGTGTAGTGGTTTTGCCAGTGGTTTCTTTAATTGCACGGTTTAAGTGGTTTACATGCACCGAAAGTTGCGAAGCATAATCTTTTGCTGAGCGCATGGTAAGCCTTTGGGTAGTCGTTTCGATGGGGAATTGACGCTCTAATAACTCCGTAAAAACAGAAGTGATCCTTGTATTGGCATCAGTATGTTTAAATAGTGTTTCAGATGGTTGTGTTTTTAGCGCAAAGTGTGTAATTTCAGTAATATAGTTTCTGAGCAAATCATATTTATAGATGTAATCCGTATTGATTTCCTCGAACATTTTATCAAAAATGCTTTCTATTTGAGCGTCTTGTTTTTCATTTAAAATATACGCTGGTTTCCCGCCAGGTACAAACATGGGTAAATCACCTATGTTTCCACGGATCTTTTCAGTAAAAAAAGCTTCGGTAAAAATACAGAAATAACCTGTTACCTCACTTTGTTTACCACTGGCCAGTTCCCAGGTATAAGGTACAAGCGGATTGAAGAAGATTAAAGCCGTTCCATTAATCTCAATGCTTTTGTCGGCATAGTGATAAACGTTATGTCCGCGGGTTAGGCAGATTTTGTAATAATCCCTTCGGTTATAACTCATTGGCTTATGATCATCCCTTAAACAATCTTCTAACTTGAAAACGTTAAAATGCCCTACGCCGTTCCGTAGGTTGTCTGGTAAGAAACTAAATTTGTTCTGGTAAAAATCTTCAATGGTTTCTGGCTTATTCATAAAATCAAAGTTACAAAATTCAAACCTAAAATAAATTGATGTAATTAAAAGGAGATTTCGATGATAAAAATATTTGGATTAAATATACCGATTGGTATATATTTGCATCATCAATTTAAAAGAACATGACCAAGGCAGAAAAAACGAGAAATTTCATTGTAGAGAAAACGGCGCCTATTTTTAATATGAAAGGTTATGCAGGCACTTCTTTAAATGATATTACTGCTGCCACGGGTTTAACCAAAGGTAGTATTTACGGTAACTTCGCCAATAAGGATGAAGTAGCGCTTGCGGCTTTTGATTATAACCTTAAAAATGTTTCATCAAGGATAGATGCTGACATGAACAAACAGGTAAGCGTAAAGGATAAGCTTTTGGTATACATCAATATTTACCAAAAATTTATCGATGGTACAGTATCAGAAGGGGGTTGTCCTGTTTTAAATACTGCAGTTGACGCTGATGATACCCATCCCGAATTGCGGGAAAAAGTTTTGAAAGCAGTTTTAGGCTGGAAAAATAAAATTGCTAAACTGGTTGAATCAGGCATTTCTACTAAAGAAATCAATGCAGATCACAATCCAGAGCAAGTTGCGTTAACAATTATTGCTATAATAGAAGGTGGCATCATGATTTCGAGGTTGACCGCAAAACCTGCACATTGGAATTTAATTATGGATTCGTTAAAAAAATATATCAATAGCCTCAGCTAAAAATTTTTAAACTAAAATATACCGATTGGTATTTTATTATGAAAAGAACCAGAATAATAACTTGGGAAGACCCGATGAAAGGAGCGAAGGAAGCTATGCAGATGGATGGTGTTGATTATCTGCAGGCCATGAGCGATCATAAATTTCCGCTGCCGCCATTATTACATACCTTGGATTTTAGTGTAAGCCTGATCGAAAAAGGCAATATTGTTTTCGAATTTACACCTCAGGAGTTTCATTACAACCCAATTGGCACTGTACATGGCGGGGTAATCACTGCTATTTTAGATTCGGCCATGGGCTGTTCGGTCCATTCGCTTTTACCTGCCGGAAAAGGATATACCACTTTAGAGCTGAAGGTAAATTTCCTGAAAGCCGTTACCATCCAAACCAGGAAACTCAAAACCGTAGGGAAGGTGATCAACCTTGGTGGACGTACCGCCTTGGTAGAAGCGCAATTAATTGATGAAAATAATAGCGTTTATGCTCACGCGGTGAGCACTTGTTTAATCTTAAAATTTTAAAAAAAAACATATAATGAAAACTTCACAAAATACCGTTTTATTGATCGGCGGAACAGCTGGTATCGGTTTAGAAATTGCAAAACAGTTAACTGCTTTAGATAATCATGTAATTATTACTGGTAGAAACCAGGAACGACTAGATGCAGCTGCTGCATCATTACAAAATGTAACCACCATTCTTTCTGATGTGAGCAAGGCTGAGGATGTAGATCAATTGGTAGCCCGCATCAAAGCCGATTTTCCTCATTTAAATATCGTGATCAATAATGCAGGGAGAGCAATCCTTTACAATTTAGCTGACCCCAATCAGGATGCTTTTGCCAATGCAGAAGATGAAATGTTGACCAATTATTTATCGATTATCAGGATCAATCAAAAATTGCTGTCTGTTTTAAAAGCACAGCGCGAATCAGCTATCGTAAACGTTTCATCTATTGTGGCTTATGTTCCTGGAGTTACATTGCCAACTTATGCAGCCAGTAAAGCTGCACTACATTCTTACAGCACTTCGTTAAGGTTAAGTTTAGAAGAAACTGCTGTTAAGGTTTTTGAATTGATGCCACCACTGGTGGATACCGAATTTTCGAAGGAAATAGGTGGCCATAATGGTATTAAACCTTCGGTTGTTGCAGAAGACCTTTTAGCTGCTTTGGCCAATGATGAATTTGAAATCAGGGTGGGCGATACCGCTAAAATTTATGAACTGTTCAGACAGTCGCCGGTTGATGCCCTGGATGTGATGAATGCCAACAGAAAAGCCTGGGTTGATTCAGTACAGAATTAAAAAATATAGCAGGGATGAAAAAGAAGCTAGCATTTGCATTTATTATGGCGGTTTTTACTACAGGAATAGTTACTTTCGCGGCCATAAGTGTTAATCTTGGATTTACAGCGATCTTTATGAAAGTTTGGTTAAAATCATGGGGTATTTCTTACATTGTAGCCATCCCTGCTATATTAATTATTGCCCCACGCGTACAATCATTGGTCGATTATTTATTCAAGAATATTGACTAAAAATTATTAAAATGAAAAGAGTAGTAGTAACAGGTTTAGGTGCTATAACGCCACTTGGTAATACCGTTGAGCAATTCTGGCAACAGATATTGGCCGGAAAAAGCGGCATCGGTCCCATTACAAAATTTGATGCCAGTAAATTCAAAACCCGCTTTGCGGGCGAAGTAAAGGATTTTAATCCTGAAGAATACCTGGAGAAGAAAGAAATTAAAAAGTACGACCTTTTTACCCAATATGCAATCGGCTCGAGCGATCAGGCGATAAAGGATGCAGGATTAGATTTTACTGCAATGACCGATGATCAATTGGCCGAAGTTGGTGTAATCTGGGCAACGGGAAATGGTGGGATCGGTACTTTTGAAGCGCAGTTGGAAGAATTTCATGCAGGTGATGGAACACCAAGGTTTAATCCTTATTTCATTCCAAAAATGATTGTCGATATTGCCGCAGGAGCAATTTCCATCCGCCATAAATTGCGAGGACCAAATTATTGTACCGTGTCTGCTTGTGCATCATCTAATACTGCCATTATCAATGCTTTCGATACCATCCGTTTAGGGAAAGCAAGTGTAATGATTGCTGGTGGTTCTGAAGCGGCGTTAACCAAGTCTTCTGTAGGTGGCTTTAATGCCGCTCAGGCTTTATCTAAAAACAACGAGGATCCACAAGGGGCTTCTAAACCCTTTGATGCCGACAGAGATGGTTTTGTGATGAGCGAAGGTGCAGGGGCATTGGTGTTGGAAGATTTAGAACACGCTTTACAACGTGGTGCCCACATTTATGCCGAAATTATTGGTGGTGGAATGGCCGCTGATGCATATCACTTAACGGGAACTCCTCCTGATGGGATTGGTGCGGCTTTGGGTATGACAAAAGCTTTAAAAGATGCTGGAATTAGTGCAGATAAAATCGATTATATTAATGCACACGCCACTTCAACCGGATTGGGCGATTTAAGTGAATTACAGGCGATTAATACTGTATTCAATGGATTGCCAGTCGTAATTGGTGCAACTAAATCAATGACGGGTCATTTACTTGGTGCTGCAGGAGCGGTAGAAAGTGTAATCAGTATTTTATCGATCAGAGATAATGTGGTGCCGCCTACTATTAATACCAAAAATCTTGACGAAAACATTCCAAAAGGATTGAATTTTGTGTTTGGAGAAAGTATTAAAAAGGAGATCAATTATGTTTTAAATAATACATTTGGTTTCGGTGGCCACACCGCGAGTACTATTTTTAAAAAGTATGAGGCTTAATTGATTTTGTTATTCAATTTGATGGAGATTTTTAAAGTGTTTGACTAATCGCCAAACACTTTTTTTGTTTCATATAGGCTTAAGTCGTGCGTCATCTCGACTGGAGTGCAACGAAATGGAAAGATCTGTTATGTGAGATCTTACAATGGTCTTAGCGTCTCGCTAAGGCCTAATAATTTTCTGCCACGGAAACATAGAAGCACGGAAAATGTAATAAACGGTCTTCGATTACGCTCAGACCGACAATCGCTTTTGGTTATGCCAATGGGTTAGAAACCAATGAACCAATGCCTAATGAACTAATGAACCAATTACTTATCCATCAATAAATTAACAAGCTCTTTCAATTCTTCAATTTCCAGTTCTAGTTTCTCTATTCTGTTTTCCAGTTCAGTAGGATCAAATTGCGGTGTGCTTATTGTTTCGGTTTCAGGTTCTGAAGTGGTTTCGGCCTGTTCGCCTAAAAGATGAACAAAACGGGCCTCTTTTTGACCAGCTTTTTTTGCCAGTTGTTTTACAAATGCAGGTTCTTCATCAGATAGTTTCTGAAGCTGTTCTAAAACTTCTTCTATGCTTTCAAATTCATATAATCTTCCCGAATTGCTATTGATTTCACCAGGTGTTAATGGTCCGCGTAAAAGTAAAAGGCAGAGAATGGCCAACTCTGAAGGCAATAAAGGATAAACAATAGCAAGGTTATGTTTGTATTTAGTTGCGCGGCTTGACCCTCCTGTAGCAGTGGAGATTAAACCTTTTATTTTAAGTTGATTTAGTGTTAATATTATCGTTTCCTCATCGTAATTTACCACCGGATTTCTTGAGCTTTTTTGGTTGCATGCAGCAGTTAAACTGTTCAAAGTCATTGGGTAATAATCGGGCGTGGTGCGGCTTTTTTCTATTAATGCGCCTAAAACGCGTTGTTCTTCTGCTGATAAATCGGGAAGTGGTTTTACATTATCCATGTTATAAAAGTATAAATTGGTTGAACATTTTGAAAATTATTTTGTTAATGATTTATTTCTAATGAGTTATATGAAAATATTACTCGATAGAATAATTCTAAATTTCTGAATTGCTACATTTTGAACTTTAGAATTACGAACTTAGGACTACATCCCAATATCTAAATATCCAATTATGAAATCTTCCGATCAGAAACCAAATCAGGGTGATAGCAGGCGCGATTTCCTCAAAAAAAGTTCGGTAATTACAGCCATTGCACTAACGCCGGGTGTTGCGGTTAAAGCAGCTGAAAGCAATGTCGATGAACGTTTCGCTCAACTTTTCGAGAAAATCCCATTAAAACTCACAGTAAATGATAAAGCATATCAAACTACGGTTGAGCCCAGGGTAACGCTTTTAGATTATTTGCGTGAAGAATTACACCTAACAGGCACTAAAAAAGGATGCGACCATGGCCAGTGTGGCGCTTGCACTGTTCATGTTGATGGACAGCGGGTAAATTCTTGCCTGAGTTTAGCCGTGATGAATGAGGGAAAGAAAATTACTACGATTGAAGGTTTGGCCAACGGCGAAACTTTGCATCCCATGCAGGCTGCATTTATCAAACATGACGGTTTTCAATGTGGTTATTGTACGCCTGGTCAGATTATGTCGGCCGTGGCCTGTGTACGCGAAGGGCATACGGGTTCAAGAGCAGAAATAAGTGAATATATGAGTGGAAATATCTGTAGATGTGGCGCTTATCCTAATATAGTTGATGCGATTATTGAAGTTAAGGAAGGAGGCGAAAAGGTATGATCAATTTCCAATACTTAAGAACAACCACGGCAAAATCAGCAATTGCCTTATTGGTAAAAGATAAAAACGCAAAATTTCTGGCGGGTGGAACAAACCTGATCGATTTAATGAAAAGAGGTGTTACGGCGCCCGAAAAACTCATCGATATCAATCATGTTCCATTAAAACAGATCGAGCAGATTGGAAATAAAATCCATATTGGTGCTTTGGCTTCTAATTCGGCAGTTGCAGACAATGCGCTGATTAAAGAGAAACTACCGTTACTTTCCTGGGCTTTACAGGCGGGCGCATCTGCCCAACTGAGAAATGTAGCTACTGTTGGTGGTAATATGATGCAGCGTACACGTTGTGGTTATTTTTACGATACCGAAATGCCTTGTAATAAACGCCAACCGGGTACAGGCTGTGGCGCCATTGAAGGTTTTAACCGCATGCATGCCATTTTCGGGACTTCAGAAAAATGTATTGCCGTTCACCCGAGTGATATGTGTGTAGCATTAACGGCTTTAGATGTTGAAGTGGTGGTAGCCAATGCCAAAGGAGAACGTAAAATGCCATTTAAAGATTTTCATCGCCTGGCAGGAGATACGCCTCAGTTAGACAATAACTTAAAAGCAGACGAAATGATTATTCGTTTGGAAATTCCGGTAAATAACCTGGCCAAAAACTATCATTATCTTAAAGTTAGGGATCGGGCTTCTTATGCTTTTGCACTCGTATCTGTAGCGGCAGCATTTGAGCTCAGCAATAATAAAATTACTGATATTCGTTTGGCAATGGGTGGAGTAGCACATAAACCCTGGCGTTTAACGGCATCCGAAAATTTCTTAAAAGGAAAAGAAGCCACCTTATCGAATTTTGAACAGGCAGCCCAAATGGCCATGAAGGATGCAAAAGGTTTTGGAGGAAATGACTTTAAACTTAAACTGGCACCCAATACAATAATCGAGGCGTTGAATCTTGCAAAATCTAAAGCTTAGTTATGGAAAAGAGAATTTTAAAAGATGACAACGACCGCGTAGATGGAATTTTAAAAGTTACGGGGCAAGCTAAATATTTCGCGGAATACGATCTACCGGGTTTAACCTATGGTGTTTTGGTAACCAGTACCATTACCAAAGGAAAAATTACAGCACTCGATACCAAGGCGGCTGAAAAAGCACCAGGAGTAATTGCTGTGATTTCGCATTTAAATAAGCCATCGGCCGCTGCTTACGAGCAGGAAGGTAGTCCACAGATGAAGATTTTTTATACCGACAAAATTTTCTACAATGGACAGCCGATTGCAATTGTAGTAGCCAATACCTTCGAAAGGGCAACTCATGCAGCTTCATTGGTTAAAGCAACTTATGCTAAAGAGGATTTTAATACCGATTTTGAAAAAGCTTTAAAAGATCCTAAAGCAAAGAAACTTCAAGGTCAGGCCGACTATAAACGTGGCATAGAAAACGCTTATAAAACAGCAGAGGTTAAGCTCGAAGAAAGATATTTCCTGCCTATCGAAACGCATAATCCGATGGAACTTCACGGAATTATCGCCGATTGGAGGCCAAATAACCAGCTTACCGTTTATGCCAAAACACAAGGTGTAAAAGCTACCCAGGGCACCATTGCAAATGTTTTTAAAATTCCGATGGAGAACATTCAGGTAAATTCAGAGTTTGTTGGGGGTGGTTTTGGTATGGCTTTACGTACCTGGCCGTTGGAAATTGCAACGGTAATGGCTTCTAAACATATTGGTAAACCTGTAAAAGTGGTGATTACCAGGATGCAGATGTTTACCATGGTTGGTAATCGGCCGGCAGCGATACAAACCATTGGTTTGGGCGCAAATAAGGATGGTAAATTAACGGGGATTACGCACAGGGCTTATGGCGAAACCTCTACCTACGAGAATTTTACCGAAGGCGTGGTTAATATGGCGAAGTTTATGTATCAATGCGATAACGTAAATACTGCTTATGCCATTGTTCCGGTAGATCTTGGCGTTCCAATATGGATGCGTGGTCCTGGTGAAGCTACAGGAGCCTTTGCCCTTGAAAGTGCTATTGATGAAATGGCACATGCTTTGGATTTGGATCCATTGGATTTTAGAATAAAAAACGATCCTGAAACTGATCAGCAAAAAAACAAACCCTTTTCCAGCAAAAACATAAAAGAAGCTTATAAAATCGGGGCAGAAAAAATAGGATGGAGCAACCGGAAAAATAAGCCAGGCAGCTTGATTGAAGGACCATGGCAAACAGGTTATGGCGTAAGTATTGGCGTTTTCAACGCCAATAGAGGTAAAGCTAGTGTGAAGGGCATTTTAAAGGCTGATGGATCGCTGCTTTTGCAAAGTGCAACAAGCGATATCGGCCCGGGAACAGGAACTGGCATGACTTTAATCGCCAATAAACTGCTGAAGATCCCTGTAAATAAAATTACTTTCGAATTGGGTGATTCTTCTTTGCCGCCCGCGCCTAGTCAGGGCGGTTCAGCTACACTATCTACAGTAGGATCGGCAGTTAATGATGTTTGTGTAGCGTTAAAATCTGCGATTGCGGAACTGGCTGCAAATTCGAATATGGATGCAACGGCTAATTTTGTTGATGTTTTAAAAAAGAATAATCTTCCGCAAATAGAAGTAACCAAAGAAAGCCAGGGGGGAAAGGAAAGGGATAATTATTCCATGTATTCGTTCTCCATTCACTTTGTGCAGGTAAAGGTTCATGCGCTTACAGGCGTAGTAAAAGTGAGTAAAATCGTTTCTGTAGGTGATTCCGGTACCATTGTAAGCCCAAAAACGGCCCGAAGCCAGATGCTCGGTGGTGCTGTTGGCGGTATTGGCATGGCTTTAACCGAAGAATCTATTATCGACCACCGTTATGGAAGATATATCAATAATAATTTTGCCGATTACCATGTTCCGGTAAATGCCGATGTGCCGGAAATTGATGTTAACTTTATCAATAAACCCGATCCTTACATTAATCCGATGGGTGCAAAAGGAATGGGTGAAATTGCATTGATCGGTTTTTCTGCCGCTGTAGCCAACGCTGTTTTTAATGCTACCGGAAAAAGGATCAGGACATTGCCGATTACGCCGGATAAGATACTGGCATAATTATTCCGTTCAAATCCAGAGAAGTCAAGTTTTTAAAACTTGACTTCTCTAAATATTCTAAACAAAAAATGCGTTCCGATTTTATATCAGGACGCATTTTTTATGAAGATTCTTCGTTTTCGCTCAGAATGACAAACAGAAAAATTATTTCGCAACTGCCTTACCTGAGTAAGTTGCCGCTAATTTTAATGCATTGTAAGTATTAACAATGCCACCACTGATACAAAGATCAGAGAATGGGATAGAAACTTTTTCTGCACCAGGTTCTTCACCTTTAGCATACTCTACGTTATGGTTAACTTTGGTAACCGATTTAACGATGATTTCTTTTACCTGTGCCGCAGTTAATTTTGGATAATAAGAGCGGATTAATCCCGCTAAGCCAGCTACAACAGGAGAGGCCATACTGGTTCCGTCTAAATTTTTGTATTTAGAACCCGGTACTGTAGAATAAATCTGAACACCAGGAGCAAAAACATCTACCTGAGTTTTGCCGAAATTAGAGAAACTGGCTTTTAGTGTTTCATCATCTTTAGGGCCTGAAGCACCAACGGTAATCCACGATGCGATAGTTTTCTCATCTAAATCTTTGTGGTTAGGAAAATTATTTTCTACATCGATATTTTTGTTTTCGTTCCCCGCTGCCTGAACGATCAATACATCTTTAGATACCGCATATTTCATAGCTTCATTAACGATGGCTTTGTTCCAGCTATAAGCCTTGCCAAAACTCATGTTGATTACTTTTGCACCGTTATCAACAGCGTAACGAATAGCATTAGCAACATCTTTATCTCTTTCATCACCATTTGGCGTACAACGAACACCCATAATGGCAATGTTATCCGCTACACCTAAAATACCAAGTTTGTTGGTTCTATCAGCAGCAATGATACCGGCTACGTGTGTGCCGTGCATGGCATCAGGACCTGCAACGTCGTTATTGCCATAAAATTTCTCCTTAACATTGTTTGGATCATCGCCAACTATTGAGCGTGGATCGTAATCGAGGTTTAAGTTATAATTGACCTGGCGCGTATAGTAATCCAGTCCTTCTACAATCTGATCTTCGTAAAAATCTTTGAAGCTACCTTTTTCTAATTGCTGGCTCAGTACATTTTGGATCCTGCCTTCAACCTCTGTAGATGGTTTGAAGTTTTTAAAATCTTCTACGGTTGGGTTTTCTTTACCGATTTTCTTCACTACAGCGTCTAAAGCTGTTTTAAAACCAGTAATACCTGCCAGATTTTCCCTGGCTTCTGCCAATTGTTTTTCTAAGTCGGCTCTTTCTGCTTTAAAAATTTCGAAATCTTTTTTATCTTTTTCTGCTACATTTGCGTCTGTAGTATTGGCAAAACGGACCTGATCGCGACGAACCAAACGGGTTAATTCTAAAGTTTCGAAGTTTACAGATTCTTTAGGGCCGCCAATAAAGTTCCAGCCATTTATATCGTCGATGTAGCCATTCTTATCATCATCCTTGCCATTGCCGGCTATCTCTTTGGTATTTACCCACATAATTCGTTTTAAGTCTTCATGGGTAGCTTCTACGCCACCATCATTAACTGCTACGATAACTTTAACAGATTTTTTACCTTTTAAAAGTTCTTTATATGCTTTTTCGGTACTGATTCCGAATGTACTATCACTTTTTAGATCAAGATTTTGCCAATTGGCTTTTTGCGCATTGGCCAAAGTTGGTACCGCACTCACAAGCGCAATACTTAACAGCGCGCTAAAAATTCTACTCTTATTCATTTATGTATTTTTGTATTAAACGGCGAAAGTTAATTTTAATTTTTTTATTGGAAGAAATTGTATTAAAAATGATGTTTTTCACACATTTTGGTAACGAAAAAAATCCTGAAATTCATTTTCAGGATTTTCATCTTTAAAATAAAATGACCTCTATTTATTTCATACTGGCAACGATTTTTTTCGCCATTTCATCATGAGACTCGATTACACTTAAAGTGTTGCCTGCCCAGCTTTTAATTGCCTGATCGCGGTTTTGCATCCCCGTTTTAAATAAAGCTACTGTTTTTTCATGATCGGTAACCATCATAACCATATAATGTTTGTCAAAAGCTGTGCCCGTCAATTTCTTCATTTCATCCAAATGAATCTGATCTTCGGCCGGCAATGCATCTGGGGTGATTACTTTTTTGTTTACAGCCAAAGCTTTCAATTCTGTATTGGCTTTTGTATGATCAGTCAACATTTTAGCGGCGAAATCTTTCACCTCAGCACTTTTTGCATTTTTCTGCGCAATCTTAGCGGCTTCAACTTCCATGATACCTCCAATTGCTGCTTTTCTTAAAAAAGTTGCACCCGCTTCATCAACACCCGATTCTGTGCTTTCTGATCCTGTAGCATGGTTGCCATTTACCATATTGGTATCGCCAGCAACACTGTCTTTTGTGGTTGCCGATTTCTTGTCTGCAGTTTGACAAGCCTGAAATGAGAGCGCCAGGGCAAAAGCTGTGGATAATAAAAATATCTTTTTCATGTTTTCTCTATGTTTTGATGTGTATGAAAAACAAGAGAGTTGAAAAAAGGTTTTATATCTGTTCTAATGCCTTACTGTATGCGTTTTGAATAACGATGCCCATTTGGCTTTCTGGATTTTTAATTGGCGAAAAACCGAATTGTTCATATAGGCCATGTGCATCTAAAGTAGCCAACTGGTAACGCCTCAAGCCTTGTAAATCTGGATGGAAGATCATAAACGACATCATCTTTTTTGATAAGCCCAAACCACGGTAACTTTCTTTCACGTACACATCGCAAAGCCATGCAAAGGTTGCCTTATCCGTTACCCAACGGGCAAAACCTACCTGTTCTGTTCCTTTGTAAATGCCAAAACAAAGTGAGTTTTCAATAGAGCGTTTTACGGTATCTAAAGGAATGCCTTTTGCCCAATAAGATTCTACACTTAAATAATGATGTATGGCTTCGAGATCTAAAAGCTCTTTTTTATCGGAAAATATAAAACCGTTTTCGCTGATTTCCATTTTGATTAATGATTGAATTTTGAATGATTAAATGAGTGAATTTTTTCAAAATCCACTTAAAGAATTAGCTAAGTTTTCTAAGCCTCTCCACAGTTAACCTATTAACCATTTAAGCTTTCTAATTGCGCATATTAATAAACTGCAATGGCTGACCGAAATCTTCATTTCTACAAAGATTCATCACAGCCTGCAGATCATCGATTTTTTTTGCGGTTACTCTAACCTGATCGTCCATAATGGCAGGCTGAACTTTTAATCCACTGGCTTTGATCTTTGCCACAACCTTTTTTGCGGCTTCCTTATCTAATCCTTCTTTAATACTGATTTCTTTTCTGATCATGTTGCCGGAGGCCTGATGCTCATCGCCAAAATCTAAACTTTTCGGATCTAAATTCTGTTTCATCATCCGCGAGATAATGGAACCTTCGATTGCTTTTAATCGCATATCATCTTCAGTAACGATGGTTACTACGTTTGTTTTTTTATCGAGATCGATGGTGCTTTTCGATCCGTTAAAGTCGAATCGGTTAAGAATTTCTTTTTTAGCATTGTTAATTGCGTTGTCTAATGTTTGCGCATCAACTTTACTTACAATATCAAAAGAAGGCATGGTTTTAGCTTTAAAGTAAAAAAATAAGTAGATTTAATAGAAATTAATCCATCCTCACAAAAAAACGAAAAATAATATGAAAACCACTAAGCCGAAGTCTCAAAAAAAGATCACCAAAAAAGAAGTGAAGAAACAATTGGAGCAGTCGATTACGGATAAGTTCTTGGATGTGATCAAAAGTTTAGGTCATGATGTATCGGAAATTAGTACGGAGGTAGGGAAAGCAAGTAAGCGTGTGGCTAAAAAATTAACCAAAAAATTTACCATTGTAAAGGCAGATGTGGGACAGAAAATTGATGATTTGTTACATGCATCAAAAGAGAAAGCAAAAGCAGCGAAAAAACCAGTTGCCAAAGCGGTAAGTAAGTCTGAAAAAACTGCTCAGAAAGTGGTTAAAAAAGCCGTTGCAAAGGCTAAACCAGTAGTACAGAGCATTAAGGTTGCGGCAATAGAAACAGAAGAAAAAGCAGAAAAAGTATTGGCAAAACCGGTTGCAAAAGCAAATGAAGCTGTAAAAGATGCCACAACAGTTGCCAAAAAAGCGGCAAGTAAAGCACCAGCAAAAGCTGCTGCAGTAGTTAAAAAAGCAATAACGCCTGCTGCTACTCCTGCAAAACCAGCTCCTGTTGTTAAAAAAACGGTTGCTAAAACTGCTACATCAGTTAATAAAGAGACGAAAATACCAACTAAAAAATAAATTTGTTAACGTTAACGTGTAAATGAATTAACATCGATTTAACAAATTAATGTGCAGTTTTGAGCATCCCTGTTTTGGCAGGGATTTTTTATTTTTTTAAATGAGCAATAAGAAGATCCCTTTTTTAAACCGCGAAATCAGTTGGCTTTACTTTAACGAACGTGTACTGCAAGAAGCTGCCGACGAAACAGTTCCGCTGATTGAACGGATTAAATTTCTATCTATATTTTCTTCAAATTTAGAGGAATTTTACCGTGTGCGAGTGGCCACCATGACCCGGCTAACCAATCTGAACGATAAGGCTAAAGCACTTTTGGGGTTTAATCCAAAGAAAATTCTGAATGAGATTAAAAATATTGTTGTAAAACAGGAAAGAAAATTCGAACAGCTTTTCCAGGCTACTTTAATAAACGAGCTTGCTCAAAACAGAATTTTTATTTTAAACGATACCCAGCTGAATGTAAGCAGGGGTGAGTTTGTTAAAAATCATTTCAGGGATAAGATTTTATCTAATCTGGTTCCGATTATGCTGGACATGGATAAACCCTTTCCAGAATTGAAAGACCGGTATTTATATTTTTTTGTTAAACTTTCTAAAAAGGATACAAAAGTTAAAGAAAAATATGCGCTCATTGAAATTCCGCCTAATTTGCCGCGGTTTTTAGTTCTGCCAGAAACAAACGATCTAAAATTTATAATTCTGGCTGAAGACATTATCAGGTATTGTTTAGACGATATATTCTATGTTTTCTCTTACGATAATTTAGAGGCTTATTCGATCCAGTTAACACGGGATGCCGAATTGGATATTGACAAAAACATTAATGATAAGTTTATTGAGGATTTAAAAAGCAGTTTAGAGAAGCGCAAAAAAGGGAAACCAATGCGTTTGCTTTACGATTCGGCTATGCCCTTAAACATGCTTACTGTGCTGGTGAATAAACTTAAGCTTGAGGCTGAAAGTTTAATTCCGGGTAACCGTTACCATAAGTTTGGCGATTTTATTGCCTTCCCGAATGTAGGTAAAAAGGAATTGGAATATCCGCCGAATGTGCCTCTGAAGGTACACGATTTGCACAGAACCCAAAGTATGTTCAATAAAGTTGCCCAGCGCGATTATTTAGTGAATTTACCCTACCAATCGTATGACTATATTATTTTGTTCTTGCGTGAAGCTGCAATTGATCCGAAAGTAACCGAAATACAGATTACTTTATACCGGTTAGCCGAAAACTCAAAAGTAATCAATGCATTAATTAATGCTGCCAAAAATGGTAAAGCAGTTTCTGTTTTATTAGAACTTAAAGCCCGTTTTGATGAACAGGCTAATATTTACTGGACCAGTCGCTTAATGGAGGAGGGTGTTAAGGTAAATTACGGTTTAACCGACTACAAAGTACACTCTAAAATTTGTTTGGTTAAACGGATTGAAAAAGATAAGCCAGTTTACTACGCAAACTTAGCAACAGGAAACTTTAACGAGAAAACCGCAGGTTTATATTGCGACCATAGTATTTTCACCGCAAAGAAAGAGATTACCAACGATCTGGTAAAACTTTTTGATGCGTTGAGCAAGCGTACTGTAACGAAGGGATTTAAACACCTGATTGTTTCGCCGCTGGAGAGCCGATCGAAACTGGTCAATTTTATTAACCGCGAAATCAGGAATGCTAAACAGGGCAAACTGGCCTACATCATGTTAAAGGTAAATAGTTTAGCTGATGAAGGGATTATTGCCAAACTTTACGATGCGAGCAATGCCGGGGTTAAAGTTCAGCTGATTATCCGTGGTATCTGCTGTCTGGTACCTGGAGTAAAGGGTTTTAGTGAAAATATTACCGCCATTAGTATCATCGATAAGTTTTTGGAACATGCCAGGGTTTATATTTTTGGTAATAACGGTAAAAACGACATGTATTTATCATCTGCAGATTTAATGAGCAGAAATTTCGAACACCGTGTAGAGGTAGGATTCCCGGTTTTAGATCATGATGTGAAACAGGAGATACAGGATATTATCGATCTGCAACTACAGGATAATACCAAATCGAGGCAGATCAATGCTTTGAACAATAATAAATACCATAAAAACAGATTAAGTAAAAAGATAAGGGCGCAGGTAGACATCTACAACTATTTAAAAACCAAGCATCAATCATAATGTTAAGATACGCAGCTATAGATATCGGTTCGAATGCGGTGAGGTTACTCATTGCTGATATTAGCAAACAAGACGGAAAATATAAGTATAAAAAGAACACCCTTATACGTGTGCCGCTCCGGTTGGGAGATGATGCATTCTTGGATCAATATATTTCGGAGAAAAAATCTGCAGATCTGGTGAAAACCATGACTGCTTTTAAAAATCTGATGGATGTTTATCATGTTTCAGAATATTTGGCCTGTGCTACATCTGCCATGCGCGAGGCCCGTAATGGAGAAGATATTGTGAAGCTAATTAAAAAGGAAGCCGACGTTACTTTAGAGATTATTGAGGGGCAGCGGGAAGCGAATATTATTTACGCTAACCATATTGAAGAAGAGTTAGACGAAAATAAAAATTACCTATATATTGATGTGGGTGGGGGTAGTACCGAACTGTCGGTTTTTGTAAAAGGTGCTCCGGAAGCATCGAGATCTTTTAATATAGGTACGATCAGGATGCTCGACAACCAGGATAAGGAAGAAACCTGGGATGAAATGAAAGATTGGGTAAAAGAGCATACAAAAGAATATAAACATTTGGCTGGTATAGGTACAGGTGGCAATATCAATAAATTGTTCCGCATGTCGGATGAGAAAGAAAATGCGCCTTTATCGTTGCAGAAGCTAAATTCGATGTATAATAAATTAACCAGTTATTCATTGAAAGAAAGAATTAATACGCTGGGCTTAAACCCCGACCGTGCAGACGTAATTATCCCGGCCTGTGAGATTTATTTAACCTTAATGAAGTGGACTGGTATAAAACAGATTTATGTACCTAAAGTGGGGATGGCCGATGGGATTATTAAATTGTTGATTGAAGAGAAATTGGATTAGAGACTATTACCTGTGAACGTCAGCAATGACGGCCAATATTTTGTGTCAGATGGAAACATCTGACACAAAAATTTATTTTACTAAACTGTCGGATGGTAACATCCAACAGCACCTATTTTCTGGGTCACTTAGCTCACTCCATCGCCATCCTTAAAAAGCTTTTCACTTCATCATTGACGTCTTCTTTAAAGAAGATTCTCAAATGGTGGTTAAATTGATCCGTTCCTGGCACCTGTGCAATCTTAGTAAAGCAAAGATTGTTTTCATACGGTTGATTGAAAGGAATAACCACATGAATAAAGTTTTTCCCCAATTGTGTAATGTATGCAAAATTGGTTTTTGATTCGATTGCAATCATGGATTTTGTAGGTCTGAGATTTATCTCTCCTAATTCGGTCAATTGCTCAACAAAAAAACGGAATAACCCTAAGGTATATTCCGTTTTTCCGTTTAAAAAGTCTGATAAATGTTTCTCTTCAGACATCATAATTTTTAATCTTCTAATAATTTTGTTGCGGCCTCATCGGTAAACCAGGTTAATTTTCCGTCAATCGGATCAATTAACTGGGAAGGATAAGTTGCAACATCTTTTTGCTCATCGCCAATAACATGTTTTAAAGCTTCGGCTTTATTCTCTCCAAAAACCAAAAATGCTACATTATCGGCTTTGTTGATTAACGGTGCAGTAAAACTGATGCGATACGTATCCAATTTCTCTACATAAACGGAAGCCACATTTACTTCTTCATCTTTAACCAAAGTGGTGTGTGGGAAAATCGAAGCCGTATGTGCATCATCGCCCATACCCAAAAGGATTAAATCGAAAATTAGATCTTCACCGTTAAAGTGTTTATCGATTGCTTTTTTATATTCGATAGCTGCTTTTTCTGGAGCCAAAGTGGTATCAACGTAGAAAATATGGTCTTCTTTAATGCCTAATGGATCAAGAATTGTTTTTTTAGCCATTAATCCGTTGTAGTTATCATCATTGGCCGGAACGTTGCGCTCATCGCCAAAGAAGAAGTATACTTTTCCCCAATCAATTCTGTGCTGGCCTTCTGTAGCCAGAAGATGATAAAGCGCTTTAGGAGAACTGCCGCCAGTTAATACGAAATTAAAACGGTCGTTTTCTTCAATGGATATTTCTGCAATTTTAATTACATAATCTGCCAGATCCTGATTCAGTTCTTCTAATGTTTTGTATATGAGTAAATTCATTTTTGTAACTAATAAGAGCCGTTATGCTGCCCCGAATATTCGGGATCAGCATCTATCTTGACAAGACCCTGAAATAAATTCAGGGTGACGACCCGGGTAAAAATTTATTCCTTATTCTTCAATGGCAAGTTAAACCAGTGGAAACCATCTCTTGCAATAAGTGCTTCAGCTTCTTCTGGTCCCCAGCTATCGGCAGGGTAGTTAGGGAAGTTGATTGATTTTTTGCTTTCCCATGTATTTAAAATCGGCATGACCAGTTCCCATGCTGCTTCTACCTGATCGCCGCGCATAAACAAGGTTTGATCGCCCATCATGGCATCCAATAATAAAGTTTCGTAAGCTTCTGGCGTATCGCCCTCGTAAGTTCCTTTATAATCAAACACCATATCAACTGGGTTTAATACCATATCCAATCCAGGTCTTTTGGCCTGTACCTGCATGCGGATACTCATTTCTGGCTGTATGCTGATGACCAACCTGTTTTGTTGCCAGTTTTCAGTAACACCTGATGAGAAAATCTGATGTGGCACATCTCTAAATTGAATGGTAATTAAAGATGAAGTTTGGTTCAAACGTTTTCCTGTTCTTAAATAGAAAGGAATACCTTGCCACCTCCAGTTATCGATATGGAATTTAACAGCAGCAAAAGTTTCGGTATTAGAATGTGCATCAACACCTTTTTCCTGACGGTATCCAGGAACTTCCTTACCTTCAACCCAACCTTTACTATATTGACCCCGAACAGTATGAAAACGGATATCTTCAGCAGAAAAAGGACGCATTGCTCTTAAAACCTCTACCTTACGGTTTCTGATTTCATCGGCATCAAAATTAATTGGCGCTTCCATTCCAACCAAACAAAGTAATTGCAACAGGTGATTCTGAATCATATCTCTTAAAGCACCAGAACCTTCATAATAACCTCCACGATCGCCCACGCCTAACTGCTCGGTTACCGAAATTTGAACGTGATCGATATAAGATCTGTTCCATAACGGCTCGAACAATGCATTGGCAAAACGGAAAGCCATCATGTTTTGTACGGTTTCTTTACCTAAATAATGATCGATACGATAGATCTGCTTTTCTGTAAAAATAGTGCTCAATAATGTATTCAGCTCTTTTGCTGATTCTAAATCATGACCGAAAGGTTTTTCAATAACGATACGGCTATTGTCTTCGTCTTGCGTAAGTTTATATTTCTGCAAACATTCAGCAATAATCGGGAAGAAATTAGGTGCAACTGCCAGGTAGAAAATTACCTGTGTTCCGGCTCCAAATTCTTTTTGGTATTTTTCTACAGCTCCTTTTAGGTTTTCGAAAGTTTTTGGCTGGGCAAAATCGGTAGGACAGTAGTTCATTGTCTTTGCGAAATCGTCCCATTTCTCTTTTTTTACTTTTCCGCTGCGCGAAAACTGGTTTACAGCATCTTCTAAAGCAGCTTTGTAGCTATCGTCGGTAAATTCGGTTCTGCCCGTACCAATAATTGCAAATTTATCTGGCATGTAACCCTCAATAAATAAATTATATAGGGCAGGTGCTAATTTTCTTTTGTTTAAATCACCTGTTCCACCAAATATTACAAAAATGGTAGGGTTTAATGCGGTTTTGGTTTTCATTTTATGTTCTTGTTCGTGAATCTAATAGGTTATGATAATTTATTCCAATCAGCATGGAAAACACCATCTTTATCGATACGCTCAAAGGTGTGTGCCCCAAAGAAATCTCTTTGTGCCTGGATTAAGTTAGAAGGCATTCTAGCTGTGGTAATGGTATCGAAATAGGTTAGGGTAGACGCAAATGCAGGAATACCCAAACCGGAATTGATACATGCACTAATTGTTTTGCGTGTACCAGCTAAAGTACCTTTGATAATATTCTGGATACCGGCATCGCCAAATAAATGTTCTAAAGCGTTGTTTTTATCATAAGCCTGATAAATATCTTCTAAAAATTTAGCCCTGATGATACAGCCACCGCGCCAGATTTTAGCAATTTCCTGTAACTGTAAATCGTATTGGTATTCTTTTGAAGCCTGAACCAGTAAATGCATGCCCTGTGCATAAGCACTGATCATAGAGAAGTAAAATGCATCTTCCAGTTCTTCAATAGTAACAGCTATTTTGGTGTCTTTTTTGCCAAAAGCCTCTTCTAAAGAAACCCTTAGCTTTTTGAATTTAGATAAATCGCGGTTAGAAACAGCCTCATTAATGGTTGGTACAGGTAATTGAAGTTCCATTGAAACCTCTGATGTCCATTTTCCGGTACCTTTTGAACGTGCCTCATCTTTGATCTGATCTAAAAGATCGTTTTGAGTTTCAGCATCTTTAAAAACAAAAATTTCGGCGGTAATCTCTAATAAGAAAGATTGTAACCTGCCTTCGTTCCATTTTTTGAATACCTTGTATATATCATTGTTTGAATAGCCTAAGCCATTTTTAAGAATGCCATAAACTTCAGCAATAAGCTCCATAATGGCATATTCAATTCCATTATGTACCATTTTAACAAAGTGGCCAGAAGCACCTGGGCCAATGTAAGTTACGCATGGATCGGTTCCAACTTTTGCAGCTACGGCATCAAAAACATCTTTAACTACGTTATAAGCTTGTTTATCGCCACCTGGCATCATACTCGGACCAAAACGTGCACCTTCTTCGCCACCAGAAATACCCATTCCGAAGAAATGTAAACCATCTTTCTCCAGTTCGTCGACACGGCGGTTGGTATCGGTAAAATGTGAGTTTCCACTATCGATAATAATATCGCCTTTACTTAAAAGTGGTTTTAGTTCTGCAATAACGCTATCTACAATTGGTCCGGCTGGTACTAATAAGATTAATGTACGTGGTGTTTGTAAGCTAGAAATAAAGCTTTCAATATCGTCAAATCCTTCTAAGTTGTGTTTCTTGCCTTCTTCTTCAAGTTTCGAGATCATTTTTCTGTCTTTATCGTAACCTGTTACAGAGAAGCCTTTATCAGCCATGTTTAATAATAAGTTCCGGCCCATTGTGCCTAAACCGATCATTCCCAATTTATATTTTTTTGAATCGTTATTTGCCATTTTTTATTTTTTATAATGCACCCAAAATTAGGATTTACAAATTAATATTGCAGCTATTGTTGTTAAAAGATTGTAATAAAGATTATTATTTTTTAGGCTCAACGGTAAAGATGTTGTACTTGTCGGCCAGTTTCCAAAGTTTTGCACCGCCTTTAATCCCGTCTCTGTTGGTTACAATTTTAATATTGCTTTCCAGCTTAAAGTCTATTTGTTTGGAATTGCCACCACCAATATATAAGGTATCATAATTGAAAACCGTTTTGTAGATTTCGATTACTTTTTTGAGCCTTTTATTCCAGCGTTCAGTTCCAATCTTTTCGAAAGCCTTATTTCCGATATAATCATCATAATCTTCTTCCTTGTTGATCGGGAAATGGGCGAGTTCTAAATGCGGCAGTAATTCTCCGTCGAATAGTAAAGCCGTTCCAAAACCCGTACCTACTGTAAAAACAATTTCAAAGCCTTTGCCTTCAACCACACCCAAGCCTTGTTGATCGGCATCATTTACCAAACGTACTGATTTACCTAACTCGTTAGCTACACGCTGAGCGAGATCAACATCGGCCCATTTGTTTTTTGCCAGGTTAGGGGCGGTTTTAACAATTCCATTTTTAACATAACCAGGAAAACCAATCGATACGCGGTTGTAGCTAACAGGAAAAGGCTTAATCAACTCTATAATTCCAGAAACAATATCCTTTGGAGTAGCTTCTGGCGGGGTTTTGCTTTTTAAATATTCGGTAAGCATATTTCCGCTTTCATCCAAAAGAACTGTTTTAATGCTTGTACCGCCTATATCAATAGATAATATATTGTTGTTTTCAGCTTTTTTATCTGTAGCCATAATTGTGTATTTATAATTTCGAAGTTCTACAAATAAATTAAAACAACAAACATTAAATGAAGATCGGAGTAATTTAGGTGTAATAATATATTCTATTAAATCTATGTATTTAATAGAATATATTTATGTTTGTTCCGTTAAACTAAAAAAGACCACAAAAGTTATGACGGTAAACTACCTTGCATTTGCCATTCCAGCATTTTTTATTTTTGTATTTATTGAGTTTAGGATCGCCCAGCACCAAAAAAAAGCGAAAATATTTAAATATGAAAGTACGGTTGCAAATTTTAGTGTAGGTATTGCCGAAAGGTTATTGAACTTATTTATTGCGGCGAGTTTTTATCAGGTGTACGATTGGGTGTATTTAAATTATTCGATTTTGGATATTTCTACAAAATGGCATGTATGGATATTATTGCTCTTGTCGACAGATCTTGTTTGGTACTGGTATCATAGACTCGGCCACGAAATTAATTTTTTGTGGGCTGCACATATCGTTCACCACCAGAGCGAAGAGTTTAATTTATCGGCGGCTGCGAGGATTACGACTATTCAAGCCATTTTCCGCAACGTGTTTTGGTGTATATTACCATTAATTGGTTTTCATCCCAGTATGATTATTACCATACTTTTGGCTCATGGAGCTTATTCATTTTTTACGCATACACAATTAATCGGTAAGCTGGGCTGGCTGGAGAATATATTCATCACGCCTTCTTTGCATGGTGTTCATCATGCTTCTGACGAAAAATACCTGGATAAAAACTATGGCGATGTTTTTGTATTCTGGGATAAATTATTTGGTACTTTTCAGGCCGAAGAAGAGGCGCCTAAATATGGGTTAACACATCCTATTAAGAGTTATAGCTTCCTATGGCAGCATTTTCACTACTATTTAGAAATAGGAGAGGCGTACAAGCGTGCAAATGGATTTAGGGCCAAATGGAATGCCGTGTTCGGGAGCCCAGCGTTGATGGATCAAAACATCCGGCCCATTTTAGAAGAGCGTTACTTTCAAAATAAAATACAACGAGCTGCTAAACCTAAGTTTAAAAACTATTTAAATATACAGTTGGTAGCAATAGTTGCAATGCTTACTGGTACTACCTTATTTTACAATTTTTTAACACCATTCAATAAAGTTGCAATACTCATCTTTATCTTGCTCACATTAATCAACATTGGTGCACTTTTAGAACAACGTAAATGGATCTATTACCTCGAATGTTTCAGGTTCATATTAATTTTTGGCTATTTTTTCTACGCTTTTAACCTGCTTGGTTTTTTAATATTTCCGGTGATTATCTTAATTGCACTTGAACGGACATTCTCTTTACGTAAACTTTACATGAAGCATGTATTTGAGTACGCAAAGGCAGGTTAATCATGTTTCTTTATCTTTCGGTTTTGGTTGATATATAAATGTTACAACACGATGTTTCGTTTTGTTGCTCTATTTATTTTCTTGGTGTCATGTCTTGTAATGAAATTATTACGTGGTGCTTTTGTGTTGATGATTTAATCTGCTGGCGCCTTATTTTTCTTTATATATTATTAATAAAGCCTTTTTTTGCCTTGTTTAGGAATAACTTGCTTATTCTATTCTTCTTACGATCATCGTTATTTCTGTCTGTTTAAACATTCAATTAAAAAATATTTCTTGCTGATTTATTTTATTGTTTTTAGTTTCGATTTGTTTTGTTAATTTTAATTAACGAAATATATAGTAAGTAAAACCAAACGAATCGCAATATATTTAGGCTGCTTTTCAATACGTTAATGTTTGCTTAATATATTTTTAACATAAACAGGCTTACTTTGCCCGCAAATCCGGACAAAATAAATCGCACATATGAACCCTATTACTAACCGGATATACTATAATAATTATGATCAAAAATTTTACTCAACAAATTTCGTGGCATCAATGCGTTCTGCATGTAAAGCAAAGCAGTCCCGATAATCACCAAAAGAAAAGCCGAACTTTTTTTAAGAGTAGACTAAAACGCTTTAGTTTTTTAGTTTGTATTATGCTGATACAATTAATTTGTATTAATGAAAGTTTTGCGCAAACTCCGGCACAAAATATTGTAATTAAAGGTACGGTGTTGGATGACCAGGATGGTCAGATATTAATCGGCACTACGATAACGGATAACAATAAGAAGTTTTTAGGCGTGACCAATGAGAAGGGAAATTATACCATCACAATTGCAAAGGGAACTACTGTTCTTTATAATATGATTGGTTATACAACCCTAACCAGAACATTTAATAATAACGAAAATAATGTGATTGTGAGGCTTAGTTCTTCTACAAGTCAATTAAACGAAGTGGTGGTTACGGCATTGGGAATAAAACGTGAAGAGCGGGCATTAGGTTATTCTACCACTACTGTAAAAGGAGAGGCTTTAACCAGTGCGCTGTCTAATAACTGGACTGATGCTTTATCTGGTAAGGTTGCCGGCTTAAATTTAGTAAGATCTAATGGAGGGCCTGGAGGCTCTAACAAAATAATTTTACGTGGTGAAAATAATCTAGGTGGTGGAAACGACGCTTTAATTGTAGTAGACGGTGTTGTAATCAACCAGGGAAGTGGCAGAACAACTGGTTATGGCGGCTCTGGTTATCTTGCTGATGAAACACCAGTAGATTATGGAAGTGGTTTAGGAGACATAAATCCGGAAGACATTGAAGATGTAACTGTGTTAAAAGGACCTGGTGCAGCAGCTTTGTATGGACAAAGAGGCGCAAACGGCGCTATCGTAATTACCACTAAATCTGGCAAGAAAACTCAAAAAGGGATTGGCGTAACCATAAATTCGAACACGATGATGGAAACCATCAACAGGTGGCCTGATCTGCAGTATGAATACGGACAGGGAGTTGATGGAGATAACTATTATTCTTATAACGCATCTGCAGATGGTCCGAGTACAAGGAGTACAAGTTCGGCCTGGGGACCAAAATTTAATGGTCAGTCTTATTTTCAATATGATCCAATAACCCACACGCAGGCAACTACAAGAACACCCTGGGTACCTTATGTAAACGACTCGAGGAATTTTTTCGAAACAGGAAGGACTTACACCAATAGTGTTACGCTTTCTGGCGGTAATGATAAAACCACTGCGCGGTTTTCTGCAACCAATGTAAATAATAGCTGGATTATCCCTAATACTGGTTACGAAAGGACTTCGATCGCATTATCTGTAAATCAGAAAGTAACAGATAAGCTTCAAATTGCAGCTAAGGTTAATTACAACAATAAAACGAGCGATAACCTACCGTCTACCGGATACAATAACCAGTCTATTATGTATTGGTATTTATTCTGGGAACCAAATGCTACGATTGATTGGTTAAAAGATTATTGGTTGCCTGGCAAGGAAAATATTTCGCAGAGTTATCCCTTTAGCAGTTTTCCTGATAACCCGTACCTGATTGCAAATGAGATGCTAAACGGATCGAGAAGAAACGGTTTAACTGGAAATATCTCGGCCACATATAACTTTACAAAAGACTTAAGCTTAACAGTAAGAACATCTTTGGATTTATCTCAGGAACAACGTACACAACAAAGACCTTTCGATACCGAAAAATACAAAAAAGGGATGTACCGTACCCAGAGCATTATTTCTCAAGAAATAAACAGTGATTTCTTGTTAAGATACCAGAAAAAATTAGGGAAAGATTTTGAGGTTTCTGCTTCGGTAGGCGGAAGCATGTTAAAAAACAATTACAATAAGGATGAAAACAGAGCTGACTCTTTGCTTTATCCTGGCGTTTACTCGCTGGCAAATGCAGCTGGTGTAATTGTACCCTTTCCTTTTAGAAGCCAATACAATATCAATAGTTTTTACGGATTATTAACAGCAAGCTACAAGAACTTCTTGTATCTGGATGTAACTGGCCGTAACGATTGGAACAGTGTTTTAGCTACACCAACAGCAACAAATAATGTTTCTTTCTTTTATCCATCGGTTAATTTAAGTTTTATTGCATCAGAAGTATTAAAACTTCCAAAAGCATTTTCATATGTGAAATTAAGAGGATCACTGGCTGGGGTGGGAAGTGGAGAAACCACACCATACAAAACATCTTATACTTATAATCCAGTACCTAATTACTCTGGTGGTTTAGCTAATCCTACAACTTTGCCTAATACCGATTTAAAATCATTGTTTACCACCAGTTACGAAGGTGGATTAGAAATTAAAATGTTCAACAACAGATTAGGTATCGATATAGCTGCTTATAAAGGAAACACCAAAAACCAGATTCTCTCTTCAACTGTTGATGCTTCCTCTGGTGTAAGAAGTGTAATTGTAAACGCAGGTTTGGTTACCAATAGTGGTATTGAGATTGCATTGGACGGAACCCCAATAAAAACCCATGGTGGCTTTAGTTGGAATATTACCGGAACATTTGCAGCGAATAAAAATACTGTTGTTGAATTGACACCTGGTTTGGATCAGTACATCCTCCAAAATGGGCCGGGAAGCAGGGGTGCGATCATTGCACTTCCAGGCGGAAGTATGGGCGATTTATATGGCAGGGGTTATGAAAAATCTCCTGACGGGCAGATTGTTTATGATGCGAATGGCAACCCGATTATTACTACTGATATGAAATATATTGGTAATACAAATCCAAGATGGAAGGCCAGTATTGCCAATACATTTAAATACAAACAATTCTCATTAAATTTCATGTTCGATTCTCAATATGGTGCAGTGGGCTATTCTTTATCTGCTGCTGCATTAGCAGAACAAGGTAAAACAGTAAATACCTTGCCAGGGCGTTATAACGGTATTATAGGAAATGGCGTTCAGCGTAATCCTGATGGTTCTTTCCGTCCGAATGATGTGATCAGCAAAGATGCAACTACATACTATACCGCACATTATGGCCGAGATAACGTTGAAGGAACTACTTATTCTACTGATTACTTAAAACTTAGAGAAGCACGTTTAGATTATACTTTTACACCTAAGTTTTTAAGTAGAATTGGATTAACAAGAGCTGCCGTAGGCATTTATGGCCGTGATTTATGGGTGTTAACCAAGTGGCCATTATTTGATCCTGAGTTTGGGACATTAGGAAATGGAGATATCAATAAAGGCTTTGAATACGGCCAATTTCCATCAACCAGATCTTTCGGATTCAATTTAGTAATTGGCATTTAAATTTAAAACAATGAAAAATAGAAAATACATATATCTAATACTTTTGTTCGTTACATCGGCGTCGATAATGATGCCTTCGTGCAAAAAGGACTTTAGTGAAATTAACACAAATCCAAATACGAGTGCTTTCGCATTACCGCAAGCCTTATTGGCTCCAGCTATTACCGACGTTGTAGTTGCCAACATGAGCAGAACCCAAAGAATCACCAACGAGCTGATGCAGGTTACCGTAAACATGGGAGATACCGAAGGAAAGATATTTAGGTACGAGGTTAGAACAGCAGAAGCCGATTATCTGTGGAATGCATGGTATACCGAATTGACAAACTTCAAGGATATTTATAAAGGTGGAGAAGATAATTTAAATACATCTTACCAGGCGCTTTCTTTAATATGGCAAGCTTACACTTACTCATTATTGACAGATACTTACGGCGATATACCATTTATAAATTCTAACAAGGCTAAGGAGGGGATTTATACACCCAATTTCGATCAACAGAAAGATATTTATCCTGCTTTATTTTTAATGCTTGAGCAGGCAAACGAATTTTTAAAGGTTGGAAATGCAACAGGAAATGCAATTACATCAGCTAGTGATCCTATTTACGCTGGAAACAGAGATAAATGGAGAAGATTTGGAAATAGCCTTTATTTACGGTTATTGTTAAGAGTGTCGGGAAAGGCTGAAACAAATGCAATAGCTAAAATTAAAGAAATTGTAGATACCAAAGCATCAAACTATCCAATTATGGTCAGCAACGATGATTCTGCAGTTTTAAGATGGAGTGGAACAGGAGCTTATGTATCGCCATTTGTTCCATGGAGAGATGGAGATTGGTATGGTCCGAAATTAGCAAGCTTCTTTGTTGATAATTTAAGCGAAAGAAGTGACCCTAGAATTCAGAAATGGGCTTCATTATATCAGGGTGATTACCAGGGTATACCAAGCGGTTATCCTTCAGGGCAGGCACCTGAGGGTAAATCTGCTTTTCCAGTTTCATTAAAAGCCGAACCGCTATTGGGTAATATTATGAATTATTCAGAATTGCAGTTCATTTTAGCAGAAGCAGCAGTTAAAGGATGGATCACAGCGAAAACGCCTCAGGTTTATTACGAAACCGGTGCAACGAGTGGAATTACTTTTTGGGGTTATACCTTGCCTACAAACTACCTAACGTTCGATAAAGTAAAATGGGATAACAATTATACTTTAGATCAAAAGATGGAGTTGATCCATATTCAAAAGTACTATTCTCTGTTTTTTACCGACCTTCAGCAGTGGTTCGAATTTAGAAGAACCGGTCATCCGGTACTGCCAAAGGGCGCTGGCTTAAATAATGGACGTGTTATGCCAGCAAGGCTAAACTATCCTGTATATGTACAATCTGCCAATGGAGAGAATTATAGAGCAGCCGTTGCCGTTCAGGGAGCAGATAACATTAATACTTTAGTCTGGTGGCAAAGGCCATAAAAATTGCATTTTAAAGAGATAATTTATGAAAAATAGATATTTATACATTTATATAATCGCAGCCATTTTTGCTTTCGCTGGATGTAAAAAGCATGATTTTGCTGCAGGAACAGTGAGTACAATTACCTATATCGAAGATGTAAGAAGCCTTTATAAGGGTACTGACCTGATTATTGATAAAGAATCACTTACTGGAGCTGGTTCTATTACCGGGGTCGTAATTTCTAATGTCGATTCGGGAAATGTTCCTCCGAAAACCGTAGTGATCCAAAGTACAAGAAAAGGTAGGATACGGGGTTTGGTACTGAATCTTGAAAATGCTTCAAGTTATAAACCAGGCGATTCTCTGCTTATAAAAGTTGAAGGAAGTTCTCTTAAGCGTGTGAAAGGATCATTACAGATTAGCGGACTTACAGATGCATCAATTGCGAAGATTTCTTCTAACAATAGAATCAATATACAAACTGCATCCAGTTATAATATTGGACTTAAACCTGATGAATATGAGAGTACATTAGTACAAATAAAGTCTGGTTTAGTTAATCCTTTGCCAACTTTCGGAGATAATTTTATTGGAGATAAGAGCGTTGTAAATGGGGCAGATAGTATAATTTTGCATACTGAGGCAACGGCTAATTATGCAAATACAGCGATTCCTGCAGGAGCGACATTTACAGGAATTGTGTTCATTAACAATGAAATTCCAAACAGAACACCAATTCAGCTTTGGCCTAGGGTATCAACAGATATTACAGAGAGAGTAGCACCTCCAAATCCAAATGGCCCAGGTTTAGGCAGTTTCCCGGTAATAATAACCGGTATCGTTGCTGATGCGAAAGGTGGCGATGGGAATTATGAATATATCCAATTTAGAGCAACAAAGGATATAGATTTTGCTAAAAACTCACTTTCTGTTATTACTTGTACCAATGCTGGTACTGCTGCTCCTTATGCGGGTACTGCGCCAGCCGGAGGTTGGGCAACGGGCGGTGGAAGAACCTATAAGTTTAATTTAACTAGCGGTAAGGTAGCAAAAGGAGAGTTTTTCTATGTTGGGGGAAGCAATCAACGCATTAATGGGGCCAACTCTACGTCGTTAAGTACTTCAAAATGGATCAGATCTATAGCTTATGTAACTAATGATGGTGATGGATTTGGATCTAAAAATGGTGGTATATTTCCCAATAGCGGTAATGCTGGTGGGGTAGCTGTTTTTGAAGGAACAATTATAAGTGAAACATCTGTTCCTTTGGATGTGGTCTTTTTTGGTGGCACTGGTAAAACAACGCTTTATAATGCTGTTGATAATTATGGTTACCGTATTGTTAAAAATGATCATTATGACATAGTTGATCCTGCAACTTCTACGGCTCAACCTTTCTTTTTCCAAGGTACCAATCAGTATATTATTCCTCATGCTGCCATAGCAGATTTAGGTCTGTTTTTAAAATTAGGCGGATCGTTTAATGCAACAACAAAAACCTGGACAACTGCCAGGGGAGCTGTATATTATCAAATGTCACTAACTACTCCTGTAAGTGAAATCGAATCAGGAGCCGATGTTACTCAAGTAACAAATTAATCTAGTGGTTCTCATCCTTAGTAAAGGATGAGAACCACTGATTTTGAATTCACATCATTTAATATCAATGAACAGAAGATCCTTTATACAAAAATCAACTTTATTAACCACAACCTTATTTGTTAGTTTAAAATCCTTTCCATCTTCCTTATTCGCTGTTGATGGATTGGTAAGCGGAACGGTAACCAGCAAAGGTAAAGCTGTTTCTGGGGTAGTGATTTCTGATGGCTACAGTGTGGTACAGACCGATAAAATGGGTAATTATCAGATCCAACTCCATGAGCTTGCCCGTTTTGTTTGGATAAGCACACCTTCTGGTTATGAGTTTAAAACAGAAAGCAGCATTGCGCGTCACTATTATAAACCAGATACAGCTGGTAAATTAAACTTCGATCTTAAGCCGCTAAAGCAAAACGATAACAAACATAATTTTATCATTTGGGCAGATCCTCAGGTGAAGAATAAAAAGGATGTTCAGCAAATGATGGAAACTTCAGTTCCTGACACAAGAGAAGTGGTGAAAGCAATGGGGAAAATACCTGTTCATGGAATCGGTGTTGGAGATTTAGTGTGGGATAATTTTGATCTTTTTCCTGCATATGATGAAGCTATTGCCAAAATCGGGATTCCTTTTTTCCAGGCCTTGGGAAATCATGATCAAGATTACAGGCAAGGAGGTGATGATACCTCTGACCGGACTTTTCAAGCACATTATGGTCCAACTTATTACTCTTTTAACAGGGGTAAGGCGCATTACGTGGTTTTAGATGATGTACGTTATCTGGGAGTAGAAAGAACTTACGATGGATACATCACTCCAACGCAGTTAGCATGGCTGGCCAAAGATCTCCAACTAGTACCTCAAGATGCATTACTGATTATCTGCCTTCATATTCCGGTACATAATGCAGTTAAAAATAAAGATGATTTTTATGCTGTGCTAAAAGATTTTAAAAACGTTCATATCATGTCGGGACATACGCATTTTAATAAAAATGTAATCAAGAACGGCATTTACGAACATAACCATGGTACTGTTTGTGGTGGCTGGTGGACAGGCCCCATTTGCGAGGATGGTACACCACGTGGCTACGGCGTTTACGAAGTAGATGGCACTAATTTGAAATGGTATTACAAATCTACCGGAAGGGATAGGAAAGAACAGCTCGATATTTATGTAGATACCTTAACCAATCAGAAAAGGTTAATTGCCAATGTTTGGAATTATGATCCTGAATGGAAAGTAGAATATTTTCTGGATGGAAAAGCAATGGGGGCATTGGCTCAACAAGATGGATTTGATCCTTTAGCCCTTAAATTGTACAAAGGTGATAAACTGCCAAATCCACGACCATTTGTGGAACCAAGATCAACAGATCATTTGTTTATGGCACATTTCGAGCCATCGGTTAAAAAAGTAAAGGTAATTGCTACCGACCGCTTCGGAGAAAAATTTGACGCGGAAATTAATGCATAACCCATGTGCTGTCGGATGCTGTGCTGTCAGATGTTACCATCTGACAGATTAATGATTTCAAAAACTAAACTATAGACTAACAGCGTCAGATGGTAACATCTGACGTCATTATAAAATCCCTTCTAAATATGAAACTTAATACAACAGCAATTTTTATTTTCTTATCTGCATTTGCAGTTAAATCATTTAGTCAGGAAGTTAAATTTCCAAAATTTAGTGCAGAAGCACATCGTGGTGGGAGAGGCTTATGGCCGGAAAATACCATCCTGGCAATGCAAAATGCGATGAAAATTGATGGCATTACAACCCTTGAAATGGATACGCACATTACTAAGGATGGTCAGGTTGTGGTGACCCATGATGATTATTTAAGTCCGGGTTTTATGCTTACGCCTGAAGGAAAGGAAATTCCATCAACTGATGCAAAAAGATATCCGATTTTTCAAATGGAATATAAGGATTTAAAACAATTCGACTTAGGCACAAAACCATTGGCTGGTTTTCCAAATCAGCAAAAAGTTAAAACAAATATTCCCTTGCTGAGCGATTTGATAGATGCCGTTCAAAAAGACATAAAAAAGAATAAAACAAAACAATTTTTTTATAACATTGAAACAAAGTGCGATGCAAAAGGGGATGGCATAACCAATCCTGAACCTGCAGTTTTTGTCGAATTACTGATGGATGTTATCAAAAAGAAAAAAATCATGCCTTATGTGGTTATCCAGTCTTTTGATAAAAGAACAATTCAACTTATTCACGAAAAATATCCTGACGTAAAAACATCATTCCTGGTCGCAAATAAAAAATCTTACGAAGAAAATATTGCAGATTTAGGTTTTAAACCCTTTATTTTAAGTCCGCTGTGGCAAATGGTAAACGAAGAACTGGTAAAAAAGGCACATGCCGATGGGGTAAAAATCATTCCCTGGACTGCCAATACTTTAGCCGATATTCAGAAATTAAAAGCCTTAAATGTGGATGGTATTATTTCTGATTATCCGGATATTTTAGTTCAGGCAAAATAGTATTTTAGCTTTGTGAAAAATAAAAAATGAAAGCCATTTTAAATAAGTTATTAATAACCATTGTTGTATTTACGCTCAGTTTTACAGCGGCTAATGCTCAGGTGGTAAAATGGGACAGTACCTACCGTCCGGGAAAATATGTTGAGCAGGTAGCGAAGTTTAAAGGCGATCCAAAATCTAAAGCAGATTTTGTCTTTTTAGGCAACAGCATTACTGCCGGAACAGATTGGGCTAAACTTTTAGACCTTCCACAAGCAAAAAACAGGGGGATTTCTGGCGATATTACTTTTGGTGTTTTAGCGCGTTTGCAAGATGTGATTGATGGTAAACCTTCAAAAATATTTATCCTGATCGGAATAAACGATATCTCCCGGAATATTCCAGATAGTGTGATCTTAAAGAATTATAAAACAATGATTGCCAGAATCAGAAAAGGATCGAAAAAAACAAAAATTTATTTCAATACACTTTTGCCGGTGAATGCTGCTTTCGAAAAGTTTAAAAACCACTATGGTAAGGATGAACATATTTTGTGGTTAAATGATGAAATCAGAAAATTTACGGCTAAAAATGTAACGGTTATCGATCTGTATCCAAATTTTACCGATCAGGACAAACATTTAAGGGCAGAACTTACCAAAGATGGTTTACACCTTATTCCGGCAGGATACCAGGTTTGGGCAGAATTTCTTAAAAAGTCTGGTTATTTAACTGAGAAATAATATGATTTAGAAAGAAGTCAAGTTTCTAGACTTCTTTGGATTTATTGCGCTGTATTTAACCATTAATAGTTGCAGAAGCCTACATTCCTAAACCTGGTTGACGCGGTAGCTTCCGATTTCCTTCAAATCGGGACTACAAGCAGAAAACAGGACTAAACTTTAAATGCAGTACGACAACTGCTTTCCAAAAAAAAATATGGTTTAACTGGCTTTTGGGCTTTGTTAAATAAAAAGATTCTGGCCGGCAGTCAGTACTTTTTCTTTATCGATATTGTTGAAGCTAGGTATACTGCCTAGCTTTTTTATTTTGGTATATTGGAGAATGTATCTTTCCGTTTCCACATTCTCGTTACCATTAAAAATGATGCCTTTAACCGGAATTTCGTATTGTTTAAGCAGATTGACGGATAAAAGTGTGTGGTTAATACTGCCTAAATAATTTTGTGAAACCAATATCACTTCAATATTCAACTTTTTAATCAGGTCGATAATCAGCTCTTTTTCGTTTAAGGGCACCATTAAACCGCCAGCGCCTTCAATAATTAAATTGTTATTCGTTAAAGGCATATTGATTTTGTTCAGATCGATCTCAATACCATCTAATCTCGCAGATAAATGCGGTGATAGGGGTTGTGTTAATCTGTAGCTTTCCGGGTGGATAACCGTTTGCGTATTGCTTATTAGACTACTTATTGTTATGCTATCGCTGGTATCTAAATCTCCCGATTGGATCGGTTTCCAATAATCGGCTTTTAGTTTTTCGGTTAAAATGGCACTGATTAATGTTTTTCCGATGCCTGTTCCAATGCCTGTGATAAAATATTTAGCCATTTAATTTAATTCTTTAAGATGATTAACCAACGAAATAATTTCCTCGTCGATATTAAAGTTGTGAAGACAGATTCTGAGCCTTTCTTTGCCCAAAGCTACTGTTGGGCTTAATATTGCCCGTACATCAAAACCTTTGCTTTGCAGTGCCGTAGCGGCCAGTTTAGTCGCTTCATTTGATGAAAACAAAATACCCTGAATAGTACTTTCACTATCAAGTGCATTAATGTTTTGCGCTTTTAACATTTTTCTAAACAATGCAATTTTTTGATGAATCAGCTGGTGATCAATCTTATTTAAGTGTTGGTATGCCGATCTAACTGCAACTATATTATGAATGGGAGCAGCTGTGGTGTAAATGAATGATCTTGCAAAATTAAGAAGGTAATGGCGTAAGTTTTTACTTCCTAAAATAATGGCTCCGTGTACGCCCAAGGCTTTTCCAAAGGTCACAATTCGTGCAAATACTTTATTGGTCAGGTTAAGCTGGTTGATCAACCCGCTGCCGTTTGCACCAAAAACTCCTGTAGCATGAGCTTCATCTACAATCAGGTTGGCCTGGTAGCGCTCGCAAAGATTCGCTATCTCTATTAGCGGTGCAATATCTCCATCCATAGAATAAACGCTTTCTACCACTACAAATATGTTTCCTTTTGCCAATTTCAGTTTGGCTTCAAGATCGTTTATGTCGTTATGATGGAATTTATAACGCATAGCGTGGCTTAACCTGCAGCCATCTATAATGCTGGCGTGAATCAATTCGTCAGTAATAATGGTGTCGCCGCGCTGCGGGATGCTTGATAATAGCCCTACATTGGCATCATAACCAGAGTTAAAGATTAATCCACTTTCAGCCAGGTGAAAATCGGCAATAAACTGTTCGGTTTCTTCAGTAAGTGCGGTATTTCCGCTTAACAGTCGCGAACCGCCAGCTCCGTTCAGGTAATTAGGGAGTGTGGCTATGGTATCGTCAATCAGTTTTTTTAATTCGCTAGATCTGGCAAAACCTAAATAATCATTAGAACAAAAATCAAAAGGAGGGATGTTCGTCGATAAATTCCTGATCGAAAGGTTATCTTTTCGTTCCTGAAGTTTGCCGTTAAGAAAATGTTCAATTTTGCTCATCGGTCAAAAGTAAAAAAAGCGCCCCGAATAATCGGAACGCTTTTAAAAATATAATTAATTACTTGTTAAGCTATTTATCCTTGAGCAGGAGGATTAGAGACTACAGGTGCTTTGTCTCTTTTACCTCTTCCACCCATTCCTTTTCTCATTTTCTCACCCTTTTCTTTGGCTTCGGCACGGAATGCATCCATTTTGGTTTTTTGTTCAGCAGTTAAAATGCCATCTATTTTAGCTTTTTGCTCATCAAAAACTGCTTTACGTTCTTTCATTTTGCCTTTCATATCGCCTTGATCAGCAGATCTCCAAGCCTCCATTTTCTTTGCGTTTTCCAATTCAATGGCGTAAATTTTGGTTTTTTGATCAGCGGTTAAGCTTAGCTGTTTCTCTAATCTTGCGGTTACCTTTTCTGCTCTTTGCTCGGCAGTCATTTTAGGCATTGCCCGTCTTACTCTCTTTGTAGTGTCTTGAGCAAATGCAGCGGTTAATCCCATTACTGCAATTGCTATTGTTAAAATTGCCTTTTTCATGTTTTGTTTTTTTATGTGTTTGTTAAATCAATAGATACATAAAAACGCAAACGGTTTAACCGGCACTTGTTAAAAATTGTTAATTTTTATTTAATTGAGAGATTGATTTCTGCATTTGCGCCATCATCTGTGTTAAGGTTTCCATTGTTGGATCTGGTGCAGGTTCTGGTAATGAGGTAGATATATATGCCTTGGCTTTCCAGATTTCCAGGATGTCGTCGGCAGCAATTGTATAGGCATCATATACTTTATTATCTGATATCAGCTTTAAATCTTTATTCTCTCTGAAACGGTTACCTGCTCTTTTATATACTACACCTTCATTTTTACTAATTACGATGTATGTTTCACCAGTTTTTACTTCATTCCAGTTGTCCAGGTATTCGCCAATGATCACACTGCCTGGTTGAACAGGTAACATACTATCGCCCATAATTTCAAAAGCCCTAAAGGTACCTTGTCTTAATGCGGCTAAGGGAAGTTGAAATTTCGGTAGGTCGCTAATATATTGAGGATCAGAAAAACCGTTCAGATAACCAGCGCTTGCTTTAACCGGAACCAATTCGATGTTTTCGCGATCGTTCTGATCAACCGAAATACTCAGTACCCTTAGGTTAGATCCCTGGCTTTTTGGCTTCGGTTTCCAGCTGTCAGATATTTTCTCATTGATGAATTCATCGATGGTAAGATCAAAGTATTCGGCTATTTTTTTTAGCAAATCATATTTAGGTTCCGCCCGGTCTTCCTCGTAAGCACCAATGAGCGATCTCTTGATTTCCATAATATCAGCGAAATTTTGCTGTGTATGGCCTTTTTTCTTCCTGAGGTACTTTAAATTATTTGAAATATTTGACATAAAAATAAATTTTAAAATAAATTTGGAATTACTAAAATAGTTAGTAATTTTATGCTCATAAAGTTAGTAATATTATTTTGAATTGCAAGAGGGTATACTAAATAGTTTAGTTTTAAGTTTTAAACATAAGATCATGAAAAAGTTTGTTTATATCGTTACCGACAGAAATCGTACAAGTATGCACGTGGGCATGAGCTCTGATTTAATGAAGACACTGGATTTCTATAAACAGATGCCAAACTTATTTTTTGATAACGGGCAGCAATTAACCCGTCTGGTTTATTTTGAAGAGTTTAAAACAGAAGCACAGGCTTTGCTGCGTTTTAAATCAATTAGTCGATTTACACGCATGCAAAAAGAACGTTTGGTAAGATCTTGTAATCCGGATTGGATTGATTTAACTATAGGGCTCGATTTCGAAAATATTCTTTTACATCGGAATATAAGCAATCAGGTAAAACTATCATTTACGAGTTTGTCCTAATTGTTACGTTTATTAAACTAAAAAAAAATTAAACGGTCTCCATAAAAAAGCGATTATTTATATTTAATCGCTTTTAAGAAATTAGGAATAGGCTAATTTTTTATTTTTTCGAGGAAAACATTTTCCAGATCTTGAAGATTTTTGAAAAATTTACTTTTATCCATAAAGACTTTAGGATTATAAGGGCCTCCTGATTTACGCTTATTATGGAGATCAAACTGACTTGCGTGAGAGGCAACCCAAAGACCAAAATCAAGCTTTTTCATTGTTTTAAAAGTTTCAGTATAATCTTTTTGGATATCTTTATATGATGCTATTTCTGAGAATTTTCTATCAACAATTATGGATGGCATATTGGCAATCAAAACTTTGTAGCTAGAATTTTTATCTTTCGTATCAAATATAAAACTACACGATCCTTTAGTATGTCCAGGATGGTGAAGCATTGTTAAAGTAGTGCTGCCTAATTTAATCTTATCGTTATTCTTCAATAGGAAATCTGGTTTTATAGGTTTGAAACTTATGCCGTATTTCCCAAGCTCATAATCCAATTTTCCGCCGGTTTCAAGAGCATCCGCATCTTTCTCATCTACATATAGTTTTGCACCGGTTTCTTTTTTAATCTCAGCCATTGCACCCAAATGATCAAAGTGGGCTTGGGTCAGGAGCAAAATTTTGATTGATTTATAATCAAATCCCAAAGTTTTTATATTTTCCTTTATTATTGGAAGCGAATTAGCTAAACCTGTATTTATTAATATATTTCCTTTTTCTGTTACAATTAAATAAGAAGCTAAATCATAAGTGCCAACATAATACAGATTACCTGCAATTCTAAATGGCGCTGTAGCTTGAGACCATTCTTTTGGATTATTAGCTGGCTCTGTTACTGTTTGAGCAAACCCCAACAGACTGCAAGACAATAAAACCAGTAAAAATATTTTTTTCATATGCAATTTCGCAATTAATTTCCTTTTACCATCCTGGAGCGAATGTTAAACCAAATACTCCAGTTTTAACATCTTTCCTTTGGAAAGGAATCGCATAATAAGGCTCCAATACAAAATAGCCAAAAATGTTAACCCGTAACGATATGCCAATACTCATTGCCGGTACACGTTCTGTTGTAGATTGATAGGTAACTGGATTTCCTTTATCATCTTTAACAGGAATACCACTGTTATCTAATACAGGTTCTGTCGTGTAAGTTGGCTCGCTTTTAAACTTTACCTTAGTGTCATTTGTCCAGGCCAATCCTGCATCAAAGAATAAATTCAGATCAGAGAATAAAAATTTAGAAGGTATTGCGGCTAACTTTTTAGGTCCTGTAAAAGGTAAGCGTACTTCGAAGTTAAAAACGGCTATCTTACTTCCTGTTAACTGGTTAATATCGAAAGATTCTGAAGATTGAGCCGATGTACTTTTGTAAATTGAGTTTGATTCGTAACCTCTAATTAAATAAGGATAACCCAGATACATTGGATAAAGCCTGTCTGCATCTTTACCAATCCTTAAGGTGTTATAACTTCGTACGGCAAATGTTACTGGCTTAGCTCTCCAATATTTACGGAGATCTGCAGTTACACCAGCAAAATTATAGGTGCCAAAATACTTTTCCCCACTTACGCGATATCTAAAACCATCAAGTGGACCAGTAAGCCCAAAAATAGAGTTATCACCAATAAAGCCAGCATTTAACTGATAAAGCGTAAAAGAATTAAACGGAATGCCATAGTCCTGAGAAGCAACGTCGTTAGAAATCCTGCTTTTGTCTGAACCAATGTAGTAACCCGCCGAATTGTAATAATTGCTATATCGGTCAACTCTATAACTATAATGTGAAAATGAGCCACCCAATTCAAATCTGTGAATTTTGCTAAATGGATAAGCCCCAAAAACCTGGATCTGATCTTCGAAAGTTCTAATAATATCAGTTCTGTCTGCTAAGGCATTAACAGTTTGATTATCACCTGTAGGGATATTTTCATATCCATAAGACCTAAATCCTGATACATAAGGGATGTGCGAAACAGCAGCCCCCCAGTTGATTCTGCTTTTCTGATTGATATAACCCACTAATCCACCAAAATCGTAAATTTCTCCATTTACGGATAGATTTGCTATGATTTGATTAGTGCCTAATATATCGCTAAACATACCCACAATACCACCTGAAACACCGGTTCCGAAACGGCTGGTGGAAACGCCAACGCCACTATTTGCTAAATAATCTAACCTGAATTTCGGTTTGTAAGGCACGGTTTTCATCGAATCTGCTATGGTTTTTTCGAAACGATCAAAATTATTTAAATTAGAATTGATGATGTTTACACCAATGTTTTCCATTGGAGGAAGGATAGCCGCATCAAAATTTTCTTCCTGATTACCAATTCGTTTCGCTTTAAAGCTGCTTAACTTAGCATTGTATAAAGTATAACGTTGGTAGCGATAATAGCTATATACAATATCGTCAGTTGTAGAAACTGAAATTGCAGGCGAAAATTCGGTAATCCCACTAATTCCTGTAAAATAATCAGTTAACTGGTCTACTGTATTATCTGCGAAATTGTATTTATATAAATTCCTAAATCCATCTCTGTTAGAAAGGAAATAGATATTTTGACTATTTGAAGAGAACTGTGCATTTAGGTTATTTGCTCCTGGAAAAACATTTAAATTGCTCACCGTTTTAGAAGCAATATCGTAAACAGCCAGGTTTATTGGCAGTACTGCATTAACTACATTCGCCTGAATTGCCGCTCTATCTGATGAGAACACTAATTTTTTACCATCGGGAGAGTAACTGGGTGCATAATCAGAATATACATCGTTAGTAATTTGAGTAATCGTTTTGGTGTCTAAATTGTAAGAGAAGATATCGCTCTGCCCTTCAACCATGCCCGAAAAAGCCACATCTTTTCCATTTGGCGACCAGGTTAAATTACCGAATTGCTGCACCTGATCCATCGCTGTTTGAGAAACTGTAGTTCCGTTTGAAACATTGATAATCATCATCTGGTTTTTACCATGACTGAAGATACTGAAGGCAAACTGTTTACTATCCGGCGACCATGCTCCAGCTGACTCTATAAAGTTGAAATCATCAATATGGCCGTTAGAAATCTGACTGCTCAGCTTCCTGATAATTCTGCCGGTTTTGGCATCTGCGAGAAATAAATCAATGCCAAAGAGGTCTTTTTCTGACATGAAAGCCAAATATTTTCCATCTGGACTAAGGGCAGGGGCAACGTTCATATTGCCTGCGTTTTTATTGTCGATGATTTTCGTACCCGTAATTTTGATCTGTGAACTATCTGCTTTTAACATTGGTTTATAATGCGCATCGATAGAATTTTTCCATAAACCCGACAATGTTTTGTCATCATAGCCAAAAGTATACCTGATGGCATTTTCATAACCATATTTTGCAGTATTCTTAAACAACGGAACGATGGTGGTATCGCCATACTGAGAACCTATATAAGTCCAAAATGCCTGGCCATAACGGTAAGGGAAATATTTATTAGAGTTGGTTAAATCTTTCAATGAAGGGATATCACGGTTCAACATGGCATCGCGCATCCACATGGAAGTAAATGCATCCTTTTTTCCAATTGACAAGTATTCAGCCATACCTTCAACCATCCATAGTGGTGTTTGCCCAACATTTTCTAAGCTAATCGAATCTTTTTCGAGCAAAAGGTGGTATTGAAAAGCGTGAACAAGCTCGTGACCTAAAACGTGTCTTGTTTGGCTATTTAGCTCCATAACAGGCATAATCACCCTGTTTTTTAGTGCCTCTGTAACGCCACCTGTACCAATTCCAATTTCTCCGTTAAGGGCTGTTGTTTGCTGGAAATCAGGATGGTTGTTGTATAAAATAATAGGGTTTTTCTTTAAAAAAGTATCTCTAAAAACTTCCTGATGCATTTTGTACCAGGTTTCGGCGTCTTGCGAAAACCGTTTTAAAAGTTTCTCATTTTTGATATAGTAATAAATCTCGAAATGGGGTGTTTGCAAAACTTTAAAGTCGAGTTTTTTATACCTTACCTTGTTTTGTCCGAAATATTGGGCCTTAACAGAAAAAGAAAGAATAAGCAGAAGCAATAAAGAAGAATATCGCTTTAATAAAGTAGAGCCTATTTTCATATGTATGGTTTTTTAATGAAGTTCAATAATTTGCGAAAATGAAATTGTATGAGATTGGGAAATAAAAATAACAATTGTTTAAAACAGTATTAAAATTTTAACACTTTTTAGATTATTTTCTACTCAAAAGCGTAGATAGTTGATGCATCTGGTTATTTATCGCAATAAAAACTAAGGTTGATTGCTCTCATTCTCGTTCTTTTTCTTTTCTTTTTCTTCCTGACGTTGTTTTCTTCTCAATTCTCTTTCTTCCTTTCTGGTTAAAGGAACAGTAGCTGCCGGAGGAGTTTGAACAGGTTCAACTTTCTTTTCTTCTTTTTTTACTTCAGGTTCAACGGTTACAGGAACAACCGTTTCTGGTGTTTCAGGAACGGTAAAATCTGTTGAATCTACCGCCAAGCTATCGGTTGATGTGGTATCTCTTATAATCCGCGGGCTAGGGCAGTTGTAGGTTCTGGTAATATCAACTGTTGCTTTAGGGAATGGACCATAAGTATAACCAGATTTTGGATCGAGGTATACTTTCTCCATAAACTTAGCAAAAATGGGTAATGCCGTTCTGGAGCCTTCTCCTTGTTCCCCGTTTTTAAAGTGTGCCGTTCTTTCATCACAACCTACCCAAACACCGGTTACCAGATCTTTGGTTAAACCCATATACCAGGCATCAACATAATCAGAAGAAGTACCTGTTTTACCGCCAATTTGATTGTTTTTTCTAAATAAATCTGGCCATTCCCATAATGCCTGCGATGTACCTTCTGGTTCTTCCATACCACCACGGAACATATAAGTCATTAACCAGGCAATTTCTTCTGTTAAAACCCTTTTTGTTTTAGGTTTAAACTCATCAATTACATTGTTATCCTGATCGGTAATTTTCTCAACTAGAATGGGGTCAGTTTTGATGCCTTTATTCATGAAGGTAGCATAAGCTTTTACCATTTCATAAACGGTAACATCGTTTGAACCCAAACTTACAGATGGAACAGACTCCAGATGGCTATCGATTCCGCACTCATGCGCATATTTTACAACATTATCCCAGCCTACCTTTTCGGTTACCTGAGCGGTAATGGTGTTTACCGATTTTGCCATTGCCCACCTTAAACTCATTTCGCGGTACGAAACACTGTAATCGGCATTTTTTGGCTCCCAATATTTCGTTTCACCTTTATCCTGATAAGCAATTTTAACAGGTTTATCTGTAAATTTATCACAAGGGCTCATCCCTTGTTCTAATGCCGTTAAATAAGCAAAAGGTTTAAAAGTAGAACCTGCCTGGCGTTTAGATTGATTAACGTGATCATATTTGAAAAATTTATGATCAATACCACCAACCCAAACTTTTATTTTACCACTTGCGGGTTCCATGGTCATCATTCCGGTATTCATGATTTTACCATAATAACGGATAGAATCTAAAGTAGAGAATAAAGTATCGCGATCGCCTTTGTAAGTGAAGATCTGCATCCTTTTCTTTTTATTAAAATAAGCGGTAACAGAATCTGGATTGTTAGGGAATTTCTTCTGTAAAAGCGCATAAATCGGCAAATTTTTCATCGCCCTATCGGGGTAGTTAACCTTTTGTTTTTCAGAATCATACCAGGGATCTTCGTTGCCCCACACATTATAAAACCTGCGCTGCAAAATCCTCATCTGATCGGCAACTGCTTCCTCAGCATATTTTTGAAGTTTAGAATCGATTGTAGTATAAATTTTTAATCCATCTTCATAAAGGTCGTAACCATTATCAGTGCACCACTTTTCCAAGTATTTTGCCACAGCAGCCCTTAAATAAGAGTCGCCATCGCTGCCATCCTGCATTTTGCCTTCTTTTAGTTTAATCGGCTCTTTAGATAATTCAGTTAAACTATCTTTGCTCAGGTACTTGTACTTGTTCATTTGTGCAAGCACCACATTTCTTCTTTCTAATGCTTTTGCCGGGTTTTTGGTTGGATTATATAACGTTGTGCCCTTTAGCATACCCACAAGCATCGCTGCGTCTGTAGTGGCTAAATCTTTTGCTTCCTTATCAAAGTAAATCCGGCTGGCTGTTTTTATCCCATAAGTATTGTTACCGAAAGAAACGGTATTCAGGTACATGGTGATAATATCATTTTTAGAATAATTAGATTCTAACTTTACAGCAGTCATCCATTCCTTTAATTTTACAATTAAGGTTCTTACCAACGGTATTTTGATCAATAATCCCTGCGATTTATTATAACGCGTACGATAAAGATTTTTTGCCAATTGTTGCGTAATGGTACTGGCCCCGCCATCTTTCCCTAAACCAACAACTGCACGGCCAACCGCTTGCACATCAATACCCCAATGTTTATAGAAACGAACGTCTTCGGTAGCGACCAAAGCCTGCACTACGCTTGGCGCAATTTCATTATAATTTACAGGCGTTCTGTTTTCTTTAAAGTATCTGCCAATCAGTTTTCCATCGGCAGTGTAAAGTTCTGAACCTACACGAAGCGTAGGTGCTTTAATATCTCGAACACTTGGTGAATAGCCAAATAGCCACAAAAAGTTTAATTGAAGAGCAGAAAAGAAAATTATTATAAAAAATAAAAATATTGTAGAATAACGTAAGTACTTGTTTTTTATCTCTTTAAACATATTGGATAAGATGATCTTTAGGTAAAAGCTGTGGCGTTAAATATAAAAAACTCTATATGCAAATTAACGTATTTAATTTACTTATTTTTTAGTTCTATATTTAAATTGTTGATGCATCGATTTATCTAAAACCAATACATGATTATGAAAAACGAATTTAAAGGATTAATTGTACAAGGGGATAAGAAATTTTCTTTAAAAAGCCACAAAACAGATTATACCGGCGGTTATAATAAAGAAAAAGCTAAAGATGCATTGGTGAATTCGAAAATAGAACTCAATCATTTACAGGAGAAATTATATGCATCTGGAAAACATTCTGTTCTGATTATTTTTCAGGCGATGGATGCTGCAGGGAAAGATAGCGCAATCGAACATGTAATGAGTGGACTAAACCCACAGGGATGCCAGGTTTATAGTTTTAAAGTGCCAACGTCAGAAGAATATGAACATGATTTTTTGTGGAGACATTATAAAGCTTTGCCAGAACGCGGTAGGATAGGTATTCATAACCGTTCGCATTATGAGAATGTTTTGGTTTGTAAGGTGCATCCCGAATATGTTTTAAGCGAAAACATCCCAGGTTTTAGTGATGTAAAAAAAATCAATAAAAGCTTTTGGCAGCAGCGTTATAAAAGCATCAAAAATTTTGAGGAACACTTAATGGCCAATGGAACGGTAATTTTGAAGTTTTTTTTAAATGTGAGCAGGGATGAACAAAAACAACGCTTTTTAGACCGGATAGATGATCCTACTAAAAACTGGAAATTCTCTTCGGGCGACATTAAAGAAAGGGCTTTATGGGATAAGTATATGGAAGCCTATCAGGACGCGATTAACGAAACAAGTACACCAGAATCGCCTTGGCATATCATACCTGCCGATAAAAAATGGTTTGCCCGATTGGCAATAAGTGAAATTATTGAAGATAAACTAAAAAGCCTTGATCTGAAGTTTCCTGTTTTGGGTGAAGCAGAAGTGGCCAAACTCGACGAAACAAAAAGTATTTTATTAAGTGAATAAAAAAATGCAGGTCTATAAGCCGGGTTCTGTTTCCTGATTGCTCAGGATTTCTATCATTTATCCACTATAAACGTTGCCGTTTATCTCTAACGACCTACCCACTAACATCGGACGGGCAGCCCTACGTACGTTAGCCTATTTGGTCTTTCAACTCTCGGGGTTTACAAACCACTACAGTCACCTGTAATGCTCGTGCGCTCTTACCGCACGTTTTCACCCTTATCCCGACGTAAAGTCGAGACGGTATATTTTCTGTTGCACTAATCCGTAATTCAGGTTTTCATTCCTGAACCCCTTTCCGTTAGAAAGCGAGATGCCCTATGTTGCCCGGACTTTCCTCTCTCTCGATTTTACCCAAGACAGCGATAGAACAACCTGCATTTTGCGCAAAGATGAGGTTTTTTAACCACAAAGGCACAAAGAACACGAAGATTTATCTCAGGCTATCGTCATGCTGAATTTATTTCAGCATCTGTATTAATATTTAAGGCCCTGAAATAAATTCAGGGTGACGTACTCAGTAAAAGAAAAATTGCCGAAATAGAAAATAATTAGAATCTGCCTATTTACAATTCTGCAAATCTTTTGAAACCTGCGAGTAGGGTACAAACCCCTGCTTATTGCCAAACGAATTGGTGATGTAAACCATTACCTGTGCTACATCAATATCAGCCAGTTCAGGGAAAGCAGGCATTTTTTCTTTGTATTCCTTGCCGTGGATGATTAGAGATTCGTTTGCCCCGTTTTTGATAAAACAAGCTAAGCGGTTTTTGTTTGTTTTTAAAAATACCGAATCGGTTAATGGAGGTGCAAGCTCACCCAATCCTTCACCATTTTCGCCATGACAATTTTGGCACTTGGCTTTATAAATATCTTTTCCGTTAGACATGTAATTCTGCAGATCGATTGTTTCCTGGTTTTGGCATGATACAATGATGCCTATGATAAAAAGAAAAAAGATGGAGTTGATGATGTACTTGCGCATTGATGTTTTGTTAATAATTAACCACAGATAAGGAAAGACACAGATTTAGCTATTTATCTGTGTTTATCCTATATATCTGTGGTAAAAAAAACTAGTTGGTTATAGAGCAAATCATTGGAAATAAATTCTTTATATTTCCTGTAGATCCGTGTCTCCGTGGCTAATAATTTTACTTTTTGTACTCGGCCAATAAAACCGGGATATCCTTTTTTAATTGCTCTACCTGTTCTTCTTTAGTACCATCATAAGCACCGCGGATCCGTCTGTCTTTATCGATTAAAACCAGATATCCTTGGTGGATATATCCATCTTTAGCAGTACTATCTTCGCCAACAGCGACCAAGTAATTCTTTTCTGCCAGGGTATAAACACTGTCTTTACTTCCATAAAGAAACTGCCATTTTGGTCCGTCTACACCTAGTTTTTGAGCATATTTTTTTAAAACATGGGGTTTGTCGTATTTAAAATCGATGGTGTGTGATACAAACATCACATCCGGGTTGGTTTTAAATTCATTGTAAACCGTCATTAGGTTGCGGTGCATGGTAGGGCAGATGGTGGTACAAGAAGTAAAGAAAAAGTCGGCGATGTAGATTTTACCATCTGTTGCCTTATTCGTTGTTACTATGCTATCCTGGTTTAAGAAAGACCAATTTGGAATAGTTTGGTAAACAGTATCAATTTTTTCTATTCCAGCTGCATCTCTAACGGTTTCGGCATGACGTTCGCCATAAAAAGGTAGTTTCCTTTCTTGTTTACAAGCGGTAAATATCGAAACAACCAGCAGACAAGCTGCGATGTAAGCAGTAATTTTATTCATGATTTTATGTTAAAAGTGTAAATATACGAGGTATTCTGTCTAGAACGTTAATTGTTTCTAAAAGTCCGAGGTCAGATGTCCGAAAGTTGGAAGTTCTAACCTTTAAAATGTACGCGTTCCTAACTTCCGACCCCGGACTCCTGACTTAGTTACTTTTAATATATTTCGTCGGCTCTGTCACAAATTTCTGTTTACAGCTTTCCGAACAGAAACTATAAGTAACTTTATTATAAACCGTAGTTTTAGCTGTTTGAGCTTTTACTTTCATTTTACAAACAGGGTCTACCGTTACTTTCTTTGCAGAATCGATCAGGTTAGTTTTTGATCCGTTGATTACTGGTGTCGCATTTGATTTTAATGAAAGGGCTGTTAATCCAATTAGGATTATTGCAAAATTTAATTTCTTCATTTTGAATTGTTTTAAAGTTCAGGGCCGGATGTTCGAAGACCGAGGTTTAGATACTTAAATTGTTAAGCGCTATGTCTTCGGACTCCTGACATCTGACTTCCCGACTGTTTTATTTAACTTGATATGCGTTTAGCAATGAATCTGATTCTCTCGTAACCTTGATATAACCATCTTCCACAGCTCTAATTTTCACCATTTCGGATTTATAATAATCAAGATCTTCCTGTGCTGTTTTTCCCTTAAAATCGTCTTTAAAGAAATGCATCCAATCCATCATTTTTTCATCAGCAGCATTTAATCGTATAATTAAATAGTTGATTTTTTGTTTTTGTAGCACCGAATCCTGAGCAAGTTTAATCTGATCTGAAACCAAGAGTTTATCTAATTTCATTTTATTCTTCACTACTTTTTCACCATCAATCATTAATTTATCGTGGATGTTAAGTACTTCCTGGCGTATCGCTTTCGAATCGGGTTCCGCTTTACAAGAAAAGAGAAGCGCTGTTGCTATGCTTAATAACAAAATGTTTAATCTGTTCATCTGCTGTGATTTAAAAATTATAAGTAATTCCAACATAAACCTTCCCGGCACTCATCGGGTGATCGGTTTCTGCTTCCCAGATATTCTTTTGAATACCTGCATTTAACGCCACATTTTTATAAAAAACATCTATGCCTGCACCTCCCATGAGGTTATTCATTACATGTTCTCCGGTTTTTTGGCCCTGGTATTTTTCTCCGCCAGAATATTCATAAAAAAACTGCGCTGATGGCATAACCTGAATATCTTTCCCAATTCTTTGGGTGTAAAAAATATTCAGAAAACTGGTCGTGCTGTTAGCAATACCTTCATCGCGGCTGTTGGTTCCGTTAACCTTGTAAGAGGTATTTAGGCTCGCCCCAAATTTTCCTAAACCTACCATGTAGTTCAGGTATACAAAACCATCGGTACTTCCTGTCCCGGCCTGCATCAGTGAGGAATAACGGATGCCAGCCGTGTTTTTAAAATCGTTTTTGCCTGTGGGCAATTTTATACCGGCCCCGGCAATCAATTGTTGTTTAAAATTACCTTCAAGCTTTTGCACGAGATGATAACCCGCATACAGATTAATATCACCCAGACTGGAAATAGAGGAAGTATATCCATTATAGCGCTCACTATTGGATACATAGGGTAAAATGGCATTGATTTCCAGTTTACTATTGATGAAATATTTACCTCTAACTTCTAAAGAACGGTAAAGTTCATAATCATCTGGATTACCCGCATGGTTGGTTATTGGTGAATCCTGACTTCGCGCTGGAATAAAGAAATTTCCTCCATTCGGGAATAATGAATGCGATTGTCCTTCGTAGCCGTTAAACGAACGGTAACGGTATAAAATGCTGATGCTGTTGCGGTTGTAATATGGGGTAATGCCCATAAAACAGCCGCAGATATCGCAGGCAAAAACCTGGCCGCTCATGAGTACAAAAATTAAAATCAATAATTTACGACTCGCTGTATAGTGTGTTTTTGATAAATTCATTGTCTGTTAATGTTTTTAAAAATGCCTTGATCTGCTCTTTTTCTGAGGTATTCAAAGGGATGCCATTTTTTAGTTGAACGTCGAGATTTACTGATGCTTTAACGCTAGAATTATAATGTTCCAAAACCTCATCCAAGCTGTAAAAGCGACCATCGTGCATATATGGACTCGTATATTCGATGTTGCGTAAGGTGGGTACCCGGAACTTTCCAAAGTCTGAAGCTACGCCTGTAATGTGTGAACGCCCTTCATCGGTACTTACGAGATCTAATCCGTTACTGCGGTAAGAAAAATCAGTGAAAAATGGTTCTGTATGGCAGGAAACGCATTTTTCTTTGAACAGGTTGTAACCCGCCAATTCTGCAGAGGTAAAAGAAGTACCACTCTCTTTGCGCATTATTTTATCGTATTTCGAATTTCCGGAAACCAATACTGCGGTAAATTGAGTAATTGACTTTAAAATGAGCTGCGAATTGATTTCTGTTGAACCAAAGGCCTGCTTAAATAAATCAGGATAAGGAGCCGTGTTTTTTAGGAATGCGACGATTGTTTGTATATCAGTACCCATTTCGCAGGCATCTGTAATGGCATTAAGCGGCGAAGTTTCGATGTTTTTTACACCACCATCCCAGAAGAACGCTTTTTGCCAGGCCAGGTTAAAAAGTGGGGGCGTATTCCGTTTTCCCTGGCAATTATTTACGCCATGACTCACTTTATGATCAAGTTGTGTAAAAGCGGCAAATTGCTGGTGGCAGCTTCCGCATGAAACGCTTTTATCTGCCGATAAGCGGGCTTCGTAAAATAATTTCTTGCCCAGTGCAAAACCTGCATTATTTAGTTTATTATCTTCGAAATTGTATACCGGAGCAGGGAAGTTGGCTGGAATCAAAAAGGTAATTTTCCTTTCCTCAGGTGTTACTTCATCTTCATTCTTGCTACAGGCATACATCAACGCAATGCTTAAAAAAAGCATTGCGAAGACAGTTCTTTTCCTTAACATTTAGTTGTGAATGTGATCTAAACGAAATAGTCCATTTGCATAATTATTGGCTACAATTACAGAATTTGCCCCACCCATGGTCATATTCAAAGTAGCGAAACTCACATCGGTTTTACCTGTAAATAATGCAGCTGCATTTACAATGAAGTGCATATTCGGTTTGCCATCGGTTCTAATTCGAAGTGGATTTGCCGCATTAATCTCCGTAGCAAAAGTTCTAATGGTATTGTTTGGATCGGTAACGCCACCAATGTGAAAAGTAATTGTATTTCCGGTTGCTGTTGATTGCGGGGAACTTCCTTCTAATTTAACGAATATGTAACCGCTGTTCCAGGTCCAAAACATACCGTTGACCGGATCTAAAGCACCTGTTTGTGCACCGGCAAAATTACGGGCATAATCTACGCCAATGGTGTATTCAATTTTGGTGTAATCACCCGTTGGTACATCTTTTAGCGTAATATTTGTCGATTCATCTTTCGAAGCATCGATTAAAAAATAACTTTCCGGAATGATATAAGTGGTTCCGTCAGCTTTGCTTAATTTGATATTGCTTACATAGTATTTAAATACATTAATCTTAAAATCTTCGCCTTTGGCATTTTTGTAAGTTGTGGTGTTTAAAACCAAAGGACTTCCATTTACCTGATTTTCAAATTCAATGGAGAAAGTAGATTTGGTATCTGCGGCAACTTCATCGGTATTTTTTTTACAAGAAGATAATAATATAATAGGGCATAACAATGCCAAAAAGTATTGTGATAATTTCATTTTAAGAGAATTGGATAAGTAAAAATTAATTTGCTTTCATCTGAATGCAATGAAGAATCTCTGGCATTTAGCAGAAATTGACATTACAAAAAATGACAGGTCTAGTGGTTGTTGTAAATGAGATCCTTCACTTCGCTCAATATGACAGATAGCCATACTTTGCAATAGCATAAGCTTTCGCATAAAAAACCATAAAAAAGACTTAAACCGCTTTCGGTGGATGAAAAATAGCAATGGAAAGATCCTTAACCGGTTTTTCGATATAAAGATTTTCTGAAGTGATAATAAAATAAGGAAGGGGGTGATTTAATGCAACAGTCTGAAATCTGGGTTCAGCCTCTGCAACTCTTTTCAGGTTTTCCTGAGCCTGTTTGTTTTTACCCTCAAGCTCTTTTAGTTTTTTAGCTAGGAAACATTGTCCATCACAATGTAATTCTGGATGTTCTTTATTGATACAAAATACACTTGTGATGTATTCTTTGTTCATTTTATAACCGGAATAAATCACCAATTGCATGCCGCCGTTAGAAACGGTACATGTAATGATAAGATATATTAAGATTTTTTTGAACATGGTATTGTGCTGCAAAAGTATTAAAGAAATTGGTTGCAGCAAAGAAAAAATAAGAAAGAGACAATTTCTTGCTTCTAGGGGTAGGTTTAAGCTTTGTACAGTTTGAAATTTTCCAGAAATTTAAAATCCTTAATATTTAATGTATAAAGTTCCAGATCATGAAATATCGATGTAGATGCAATTAAAGCATCGGGAAGATTAAGGTTATGTGACAAAGAAAACTGCTCAACCAGCCTTACTGCTTGATTAGATATTGGTGAAGAAATTGGTAGAACAATTAATTTATCTATATCTTTTCTGATCAGATTCAATTCTCTTTTATTTCTTGCTCCATAAAGTAATTCTGCGCAAGTAACATCAGAAATAGCAACATTATCTTGACCAATTTTTTCAAAGGCTTCAATGATTAAATCATTGCCCTTGTAGATTTCGATAAAAATGTTTGTATCACATAAAACCATTACCTTTTCCAAGCTTTATCTCTAAGTTCCGTTGAGCTAATGTTGTAGTCACTCCAAATGCCTTTAGATAAAGAAAATTTCTTTGTTTTAGTTGATATCTTTGGCGATACGGTTCTCAACTCAACATCAATGTCTGATGATTTTAGAAAAGCTAACAACGCATCAATTTTGCTTTGTTCTACATTATCTTTTAAAATTATCTCAGTCATAAGTCCATTCTTTAATATGTGTAAATATACGCAATCTATTTTTATTGATGAATTTTGTATTTGAATGTTTTGTTTTTGCCACGGAATTACAAAGGACACAGAAAATTTATTATTCGCACTTTTTCAGCAACTAAATCCTATAATTTCACCTGTGTTTTTAGTTCATCAGATTTTTATTTATCTTGCATTACACAAAATGAAACCTATGAAATTATTTAAAACTATCGCATTGATGATGGTATTGTCCTCATGTGCCAAAAAAGAGGTGCCAGATGTACCACGTACTTTTAACGATCCAAATTGGACTAGGATCGAAATTGCTGATGGAAAAGAAGCCCATGCCGTTTATGGGAGTATTGATGATACATTAATGGTATCTACGCTCACTGAAATCTATCAAACAACCGATAAGGGCAGAACCTGGCAAAAAACTAAAGTAAATCATCAGCCTATTTATGGTTTTCTGTCAGTTAAGGATACCATTTTTGCTTTAGAAGCAAATAGCCTGAAAGATAAAGCAAATCAGCGATTAACAACTTTTAGTCAATATTTTAGCTTAGATAAGGGCTTTACCTGGGAGCGATGTTCTAAATATGATATATCAGAGGAACGATCCGAAGAATATGCTACCATTTTTTTAGATAACGAGATTAAAATAAGAATAAAAGAGAATTTAGAGCCCATTAATGGCAATCCGAATCATAATTATATTTTGAAAAGTGATATCGAGGTTTTTAAAGATGGAACTTCAAAAATAATTCAGGTTCCGTTTGATAACCAGCTTACCAATGTACATGTAGATAAATTAGGAAGGCTTTATGTTTCTGCGACAAGAAGTATTCACGATAAAAAAACTGGTAAATCTTACTCTGCTGAAAAAAATGAGCCAGCTATTGTTTACATTTCTAAGAAAAATGTAAAGCAGTTGATCCATTAAAAGTAGAATGTAATCGTCATGCTGATCTGATAGCTATCGGATCAGCAAGGCGGCACTAAACAAAAAAACACAGATGAAAATAATTCATCTGTGTTTATCTTTATATCTGTGGTTAAAATTCCATTTATGCCTGCAGATCAGCCATTACTGCTTTGATTTTATCACCAAGTTGTGCGTTAACCTTGTCAAAGTCTTTTCTATCAGCTAATGGTGCATTTACGCTGCAGTAGAATTTAATTTTAGGTTCAGTACCACTCGGACGCGCAGAAACAATGCTGCCATCTTCAGTAATAAACTGTAAAACATCAGAAGTTGGGTAATCCAGTTTGGTTACTTTTCCGGTTGCCAAATCAGTTTCCTGACTTAGTTCGTAATCTTTCAGTACCGAAACTTTCGAGCCACCTAATGTTGCAGGAGGGTTTTCCCTAAATTTAACCATCATGGCTTTAATTTCTTCAGCACCTGATTTGCCTTTTTTAGTTAATGAAACTAAATCTTCTTTATAAAGGCCATATTCTACATACATATCTAACAATGCATTATATAAACTTGCGCCCTTATCTTTATAATAAGCGGTCATTTCAGAGATAAAAGCCGCAGAAACTACCGCATCTTTATCACGTACCAAATCGCCGATTAAGTAGCCGTAACTTTCTTCACCACCACCTATAAAGTATTTTTTACCTTCTAGTTCTGTCATTAACTGACCGATGTATTTAAACCCAGTTAAGGTATTGTAGTAGGTCACATTTTTCTTTTTTGCAATTTCTTCGATCAGGTTAGAGGTTACAATGGTTTTCACAATAAACTGATTGCCATCTAACTTGCCGCTGTCTTGCCAGGCTGATAACAGGTAATTGATTAATAAACTGCCCGTTTGGTTACCGTTAAGCAATACCCATTCGCCATCGTTGTCTTTTACCGCAATACCTACACGGTCAGCATCAGGATCGGTAGCCAAAACTAAATCAGCATCAATTTCCTTTGCCTTGTTCATCGCCAAAGTTAATGCGTCTTTTTCTTCCGGGTTAGGATACACCACGGTAGGAAAATTTCCATCAGGTGTACTTTGCTTTTCAACTAAAGTTACGTTTGTAAAACCAAATTGCGCTAAGGCCTTAGGTACTAAAGTAATCCCAGTTCCGTGGATAGGAGAATATACAATTTTTAAATCGTGCTGTCTTTTAATGGCCTCCGGAGAAATAGAGAGTGCAGTGATTCCATCTAAATACAGTTTGTCTACATCTTCTCCAATGAGTTCGATATTCGACTCAACTCGGTCGAATTTAACTTCGTCGATACTTTTAATCTTATTTACTTCATCGATAACCAATTTATCATCAGGAGAAGTAAATTGGCCACCATCGGCACCATAGGCCTTATAACCGTTATATTCTTTAGGATTATGCGAGGCCGTTAGCATTACACCGCTTTTGCAACCAAAATGGCGCACAGCGAAAGAAAGTTCCGGAGTTGGTCTTAATGCAGAGAAGAAATAAACATGGATGCCGTTTGCTGAGAAAACATCTGCTGTAATTTTAGCGAAATAATCAGAATTGTTGCGACTGTCGTGGGCAATGGCAACCTTGATTTTTTCGTGAGGGTACTTGTTGTTCAAATAATTGGCTAATCCTTGTGTAGCCGTTCCAATAGTGTATTTGTTTATCCGGTTAGAACCCGCACCCATAATGCCACGTAGGCCACCAGTTCCAAACTCTAAACTTCTATAAAATGCATCTGTTAATTCGGTAGTTGCATCTTTATCCACAAGGGCCTGAATTTCTGCCTTGGTATTTTCATCATAATTTCCACTTAACCACTGATTAATTGTGGCTTGTGTTGATTGGTCAATTGCCTGCATTGAGCTGTTTTTTAAATTTAATATCTGGTGTTGAACAAATTTTATTGAATGATGTTTGGTTGAAACGCATTTATTTCAGCCTATCCAAATTTTATTTTGTTGAGGGTGTTGCTTTTAAGCTGCTTTTGTTTAATTTCACGCCCCGATACAATAATAAAAGAAAATTACATATTCTAGTATTTAAAATTGAAACCATCATAATTTTCTATAGCCAAAAGTAAATAAATAAATTATGATAGCTTCATTACCGTTAAACAATAAGTAAGTAAATGAAAATATTAAAATTTGGGGGTACCTCTGTAGGTAGTCCTGAGCGCATGACGAAGTTGTTGGATATCGTTAATCCAAATGAAGAGCAGATTGTAGTATTATCAGCCGTGTCTGGTACTACAAATAGTTTAGTAGAAATTGCAAATTATTTTTTAGCTGGAGATAAGAAGAAGGGAAGCGAGTGCGTCGAAAATCTATACCAGAAATATAAAGCTTTTGTTGTTGAATTATTACCTGCTGCCGAATTTCAGGAGCAGGGAAATGAAGTGATCGATTATCACTTTGGTTTCTTAGCTGGTTTAGCGAACGATATTTTTACTTCAATTGAAGAGAAAGTAGTGTTGGCCCAGGGAGAATTGTTATCTACAACTTTATACCATATTTATTTAAAATCTATCGGCGTAGCATCAGTATTATTGCCTGCTTTAGATTTCATGAAGACAGATGAAGATAATGAGCCTGATATTCCTTTTACCACAAAACATTTAATGCCTCTTTTGGAGCAGCATAAAGACAATAAATTATTTATCACGCAAGGATACATCTGCCGTAACAGTTTTGGCGAGGTAGATAATCTACGTCGCGGTGGTAGTGATTATACTGCATCGTTGTTAGGTGCAGCAATTATGGCGGAAGAAGTTCAAATCTGGACGGATATTGACGGCATGCACAACAACGATCCACGTATTGTTAAAGGTACTAAACCAATTGCACAGTTATCTTTTGATGAAGCCGCGGAGTTGGCTTATTTTGGCGCAAAGATTTTGCATCCTCAATCGGTTTTTCCAGCACAGAAATATAAAATTCCGGTTCGTTTGTTAAACACGATGGAACCTTCAGCAGCAGGTACTTTGATTACCCACGATAGCGAAAAAGGAAAGATCAAATCCATAGCAGCGAAAGATGGCATCACAGCAATCCGTATCCAATCGAGCCGTATGTTGTTGGCTTATGGTTTTTTACGTAGGGTTTTTGAAGTTTTTGAGCGTTACAAAACACCGATCGATATGATTACAACTTCTGAGGTTGCCGTATCATTAACCATTGATGAAACAGCTCATTTGCCGCAGATTATTGAAGAGCTGGAAAGTTTCGGAACAGTAGAAGTAGATACCGACCACAGCATTGTGTGTGTAGTAGGCGATTTCGGTTCGGAGAAGCATGGTTTCGCTAGCAGGGTTTTAGAAGGTTTAAAACACATTCCGATCCGTATGATTTCTTACGGTGGAAGCAACTATAACGTTTCGCTTTTAATATTAAGTGAGTATAAAACCGAAGCTTTAAGAAGCCTGCACAATAGATTATTCGAATAAGAGGAAAAAAGCGCCGATTATTACCAGCAATCCGATAAGAAAGTGAAAAGCCAGAAAGCTTGCCGGTAGCAAACCGTTTTTATGTTTTTTGTAAGAATTATACAATCCTGCAGAAAGGATAAGAATAATAAATATGGCGGCTGCTATCTTCATTTTTTGATAAATAAGAGGAACAGTACAATGAAGAGTAACACGATAAAAAACCGGATTTTTCCATTGTATTGTTTCTGGGTAATTCTTCCATGCTTTAAATCCAGGTAGTTACCCAAATAAATTAGCCCAAAGAATAAAATTAAAATTATAATAAGGAATTTGAACATGTTCGCCGATAAAGATATATCAAAGTTTAACAATATAGAAACGCCTTTTTACTACTATGATACCGATCTGTTGCAAAAGACCTTGCGCACCTGCGCAGATGCAGCGGCTCCGTATCAATTTCATATTCACTATGCACTAAAGGCAAATTTTAATTCTGTGCTGTTGAACCAGATCAAAGAAATTGGTTTCGGTGCAGATTGCGTGAGTGCAGGAGAGGTTAGAAGAGCAGTAGAAGTAGGTTTCGATCACAAAAAAATCGTTTTTGCCGGAGTAGGTAAATCGGATAAAGAAATCAACGAAGCTCTTGATCTTGATATTTTCTGCTTTAACGTAGAATCTATCCAGGAATTAGAGGTACTAAATGAACTTGCCGGTAAAAAAGGTAAAACAGCTCAGGTGGCTATTCGCATCAATCCTAATGTGGATGCACATACACACCACAACATTACTACTGGTTTAGACGAAAATAAATTTGGGATCAACTCCTGGGATTTGCCAGAGTGCGCAGAAACTTTAAAAGCATCTCCAAATCTGAAATTTATCGGTATCCATTTTCATATTGGTTCGCAGATTACCAATTTGGATGTATACAAAAACCTTTGTGTGCGTGTAAACGAATTTGCAGCCTGGTTTGAAGATAAAGGTTTTAACCTGAAAGTATTAAATGTTGGTGGCGGCTTAGGTATCGATTATTATAATCCTGATCACCAGATTCCCGACTTTGAATCTTATTTTAAGATTTTCAATGAATTTTTGACTGTTAAACCTGGTCAGGAAGTTCATTTTGAATTGGGCAGGGCATTGGTTGGTCAATCGGCTTCATTGATTACCCGTGTACTTTACATTAAAAACGGAAAGAAGAAAAACTTTGTGGTTTTAGATGCCGGTATGACTGAATTGATGCGCCCGGCACTGTACCAGGCTTATCATAAGATTGAGAATTTGTCTCAAATCTCAAATCTCGGTTCTCAAATCTCAGTTAAATACGATATTGTAGGGCCCATCTGTGAAAGTACCGATTGCTTTGGTAAAGAAGTAGAACAGCCAGAATCTTTCAGAGGTGATATTTTTGCCATCCGTAGTGCTGGTGCATATGGAGAGGTGATGGCTTCGAAGTATAACTTAAGGGATGCAATAAGATCGGTTTATAGTTCAGAGATATAAATTGTCATATTGAGCCTGTCGAAATGCTTCAAAGTTCTTCTACAGGCTCAGGATGACAAATCAATTATTTCTTCTTCGACGCTACAAATACAATTACACCAGCTACCAGAATAATACCACCTGCATAAGGAGGCCAATTGACGGATTTTTCTTTATCGGCAGATATTTGAATGGGACCCGCATCAACAATTTTTTCTTTTTTGGTGTAAGAGAAGCCAGTCCAGATGAGCATAGCAATGCCCACAACGATTAATATAATTCCTAATGTCCTGTTCATAATATTTATTTATATCAGAACAGTACCTGAGCCATTATGTTTTATTGAAATGAATAGCCAAAGCTTATTTTTTGCGCATAATTAACATTATCAGCCAGTTCATAAGAAAGAGAAAATCGCTTGATGTATAAGAAATAGTTAAAAACCCAACCGAATGAATTTTTCCCGTTAATTTCATCGTAAGCTTTTAAGCCAGATCTGAAACTATTTGCAAAGTTAGGTGTGCCGCCAAGAAAAAATCTAAAAGCATGTCGGAAATCATGGTTATCCCTTACCCTCCAGATCACCTCTGTAGATAACCCAGTCGTCCAAAGTATCTTTTTGTTGGAAACGGCTACGTAGTCAGGAATATGGCTGTTATAAACCTCTTGTCTGAAATTGGTGTAATCGCCGCCCTCAAAGCTAACTGCATTTTCAAAATTGATATACCTAAAATCTGTATTCCCGTTAGCAGAGGTTTTGTGAAAGCCTGCAGAAAGTCTTAAACCAACACCACTTATCGATTTTTTAAAAGCCGGAAGATAATTCTTAAGATTCTCTTCAGTGTTGTCATTGTCTCCACCCGAGGCTTTTCCAATATAACCGTACATGCCATAAGAAATGTTTGATTTTTTAAAAGTGTGTGAACGGCTTATGTTTGCCATTCCGAGTTCGAAATCCGTACCAGCGCTTGGTGATATAGAACCGGCATAACTTGCTGATACATTTGTTAAGCTTTTAACGCTATCCGCACCCATTGCTTTTGGCATGTATCCCATATTGTTCCCCAGAACAGCTGGGGTAAGAAAAGATGTACAGGAAGTAAATGTGGCAAGGAAAAGGAAAGAGGCGAGAGCGATAATTTTAGTTTTCATTTTTATCTTTTTGTTATTCGTCAAAGAAATCAACCAATCCACCCAGAAAATATTCCTGGATCCCATCTGTAAAATCTTTATAGTCTTCATCAGGAATGTTGGTTTGTTTAAATTCCAGTGAAGTTCCTTTTTTATCTTCGTGAAGTTTTATGGTTACGATAGAAGGTTCGTTTTCTTCTCCAAAATACCATTGTTGAACAATCTGTTTGCCGTAAACAAACTCAATATTTTTGCCCGTAATATCTCCATCCCAGTAAGAAAATTCTGTTTCTGGCAATTCTTCAAACTCTACTTCAGCACCAGTCCAGAGTTTTATACTGGTTTCTTTGGTGAGGGCTAAATACACTTCTTCAGGTGGGGCAGGTATGTAGGTATATTTTTTAAAATCTTTCATTTTCTTCTATTCTATGTTGAGCCTCAAAATTAGAAGTATTATTTGGAATATGATTGTTGTGGAAATTTTTAGATAAATCTTGGATTAAAGCCATATTCCATAAATGTTTTGGATAGGTAAATACAAATGTTGCCTTAACACGCTCAGATTTTAAGAAGTATAGAATCCAAATGGTTGCGAAAGCTCCCTGAATAACTAACCTGGTAATATCCGATATGTAACTATGGCCAGTACTACCTCCGTCAACCCAAAAGGCGAGCATGATATCAAGTAAAAGAACAATAAATGAGGATATTTTAAATGCAATAAAAAAATAGGGTAGACTTTTTCTTCGGTTAAAGAAGGTGAAAATAATTAAAAGGCTGAAACTTAATAAGTATGCATTGGCTATGCTTTCAAAAATAAATGCAAACTTATATGCGAAGGTTGCAAACCTACTAAGGTTATCTAAATTGTCCCAGGTTGTTTGGTTGTACAAGCCAGATTTACCCATTGTGATCAGTATGCTTATGGGCGCTATTGAAATTCCAATTGCAATAACAATTAGCCAACCTCCAATCTGCTGAGCATTTTTAATGGCTTCCAGATCGAAGGGCTGCTTCCTGAAATATAATATACAGGCCAGGCCACAAAATAACAGGAAAGTAAAGGTTGTTAAGCATATAAGCCAATAGTTTATATTCGCATAGGTAGTTCCATTATTTCCACCATAATAAATGCCATAAGATACCGCGTTTTTAATCTCTTTTTTATCTTTAATATACTGTTCTAAACTATTGGTTTCCAACACAGGTTTGAAATTCTGAAAATAATAGGATAGATGTAAAGTATCGAGTTTAGAATTTACGGAGAACAAAAAGCGGTAGTTGTCATTGTCTATTTTTATATTTTCTCTTTCTACATTTGCCGCGAAAGGAAGAATAACAGTAATCTCCTGATCAATATTGGAGGGGTATACTGTTGAAAGTGGTGCGTCCCTGTATTTTTTTAGCGAAACGAGTTCATCTTCAATTAAATCGCCATAGAAATAGGCTGACAATTTTGACTTGTTCGATTCATCTTTGGTCCAGAAATTTTTAATTTCATAATCTTCTGTTACCGTTATAATGTTTTCTTCCTCATCGTCTTCAACTTTAAGCGGTTTTTTTAAAGTAAGGCCAGGATAAATATCTGCGTAATAATCCAGATACGTTTTTTCATAATCATCAGCACCGTCTTCATTTAAATTTGCCCTGAAATCATCAGCATAATTATTAGAATAAGTGGTTACTATTTTAAGTGTTGTTTTTTCGCTTTTAGCGGTATCTCCAACTTTAAATACCGTACGCGATTTTGTTTTCCCAAGAAGACGCGATGGCGTTGCCATTAATGCGTTTGTTCCGGGTTTTATAACCAGAACATTAGCCTCATATGGGAAATTGATACTCGTGATAGGGCCACGCTGATCGGAAATTGTTGGGTCTATATAAACATGCCTGTCATCAATTTCAGCCATAACCACTTCATGGTTAAATATCGTTGGGCTAGGTAATAAGGCAGCAGTTTCTTTTTCCAGGTAGGTATTAAGAAAAACCGAATATGCTTTAATACCATTGGCGTTTAACAGATAACAGAGCAAAGTCGATTTATCTTTGCAATCGCCATAACGTTGTTGTAATATTTTTTCAGGTGTGTTTGGGCGGTGAGAATATTCACCGATTTCGATTCCCATATAACGGATATCATCCTGAACAAATCTGGTAGCAAGCGTTAAATATTTTTTTTGATCGTTTTTTGATTTCGCTTTTAGCTCTGCAATTTTATCATTGATGATTTTAGAATTTTTTAGATCATAATTTTTTAAGTTCAAACCCCAATCTACGATTTCTTTCCAGCTGTTGTATTCAGAGATCTGGACCCTTGCGTAAGGATTGTAATATGATGGTTCGTTATCATGATCTGGATAGGTTTTAGTCATCATACTTTGCCACTCAAAAATATTCATCCCATTTTCAACCGTCTTTTTAAGTTTAGGGGTATTGTTGAAATCTTTGGTTTTGATATTACGTTTACTGTTGAATATTAGATTGTTGTAAACGTTAACGATCTGGCTTCCACCTTCGAAGTAGATTGTGTTTGAGTATTTGCTAAAAACAGGGTTATTTCCTTTTATGGTATAAGAATATTCGATGCGATCGCCTTTTCTGATATCATCAAGGATTAAGTAAGCGGTATACAAACCACTGTATATAAAACGGGAGAGTTCCTTTTCCTTTTGTATGATCTTAAACTTCTGGGCATCAAGCTTATCCATTGGTTTATTGTTCCTCCAGATGACCAACTTATGAAAGATAAGTTTTTCATAGCTTGGGTTGTAAGCAATAGAAATTTCAGAACCGTTTTGAACACCGTTGCCAGAGCTGATCTCGCGGATGAGGTGATGGTAATATTCATTGGTTTCGAGGTTATTCTGTTTTTCGAACAAATAAAGATAATACCCATCCTGGATATCTTTATTGGCTGGTTTTTTATTTGTCGTTACCACCTTCCGAAGCCATGCAGGTTCAGTTTTAGATGTCGAAAAATTTTTGCGCTGTGCTGATGACTCTAAAAATAAAGCAATAAGCGCAAACAGAAAGAAAATTTTGAGAACGTTCTTTTGAAACATATAGGAATTTATTTAAATGCGTTTAATCCGGTTACATCCATTCCGGTGATCAGTAAATGTATATCGTGTGTACCCTCATAGGTTACTACTGATTCTAAGTTCATCATATGGCGCATAATCGAATATTCTCCGGTAATTCCCATTCCGCCAAGCATCTGGCGGGCATTACGGGCTATGTCCAGTGCAATTTCTACACTGTTTCTTTTGGCCATCGATATTTGTTCTGCAGATGCCCTGTTTTCACTTTTTAATACGCCCAAACGCCAAACCAACAGCTGCCCTTTGGTAATTTCGGTCACCATTTCGGCCAGTTTCTTTTGCTGTAACTGGAAACCGCCAATGGGTTTTCCAAATTGTACACGCTCTTTCGAATAGCGTAAAGCGGTATCATAACAGTCCATCGCTGCACCCAAAGCGCCCCAGGCAATGCCATAACGTGCTTGGTTTAAGCAACCTAGCGGACCTTTTAATCCGCTTATTTCGGGGAAAATATTTTCTTTTGGCACTTTTACATTATCAAAAACAAGTTCGCCTGTAGCTGAAGCACGTAAACTCCATTTGTTATGTGTTTCAGGAGTCGAAAATCCTTCCATTCCGCGTTCCACAACTAATCCTCTTATTTTTCCAGATTCGTCTTTCGCCCAAACCACTGCAATATCGGCAAACGGTGCATTACTGATCCACATTTTGGCGCCGTTTAAAATATAGTGGCTCCCTGCTTCTTTGATATTGGTTACCATTCCGCCCGGGTTAGAGCCGTGATCAGGTTCTGTTAACCCAAAACAGCCCATCATTTCGCCACTAGCCAGTTTTGGTAGATATTTTTTACGTTGTTCTTCAGTACCATAGGCATAAATAGGATACATCACCAGCGAACCTTGCACAGAGGCTGTAGAACGGATACCAGAATCCCCCCGTTCAATTTCCTGCATCAGAATTCCATAAGCGGTATAATCTAAACCTGCACCACCATATTCTACCGGGATAGTTGGTCCGAAAGCACCAATATCAGCCAAACCTTTAATTAGGTGTTTTGGAAATTCTGCTCTTTGTGCGTAATCTTCAATAATCGGACTCACTTCCTTTTTTACCCAATCTCTGGCCGTTGCACGAATTAATTTATGTTCATCGGTTAACAATTCGTCCAATAAATAATAGTCTGGTGCCTCGTAAAGGTCCTTTTTTGCTGATTTGCTCATGTAATTTCGTGTTATCTGGTTAAGAAATCGCGTTCATTTCAAAGGTAACAATTTACGGCAATGGGCATTATATTCGTGAATAAAAATTAATTTTGCGGCTTACAGAACATAGATGAGCCATTTCAAACAAACCGTAGCCTTAAAAGACGTTAAATGCTTTGCCCTACATGGTTATTACCCAGAGGAGCAACTTATTGGAAATCATTTTGTTGTAGATTTAGTAACAGAATTTACGCCACAGGGTTTTGATGATGAACTGGCACAGACGGTTAATTATGAGGACCTGAATCACATCATCATGCAAGAAATGAAACATACACAAAAGCTTCTAGAAACGGTTTTGAAGAATATCATTTCAAGAGTTATCGAATTGTACCCTTTTGTTGAAATGGTTAACGTGGGTATGAAAAAACTAAATCCACCGATGCCTGGTCAAATTGGGCACTCTTTTGTTAAATTATCTTATACATCAGCAAAATAAAATGAATTTTACGAAGATCAATCCCGAAATTTTAGCAGAAATTAAGGCTGCAATAGGCGCAGATAAAATTTTTACTGATGTAGAAAGTTTAGATAAATACAGTCACGACGAAACGGAAGACTTACGCTATCAGCCCGAAATTGTGGTGAAACCAACTTCTCCCGAAGAAGTTTCTGCTTTACTTAAAATCTGTAACGCACATCATGTTCCGGTAACACCTCGTGGTGGTGGCACGGGTTTAAGTGGTGCCGCTCTGCCGATTTATGGTGGCGTTTCTTTATCGATGGAAAAGTTTAAAGCCATTATCGATATTGATACTGAAAACCTGCAAGCAACTGTTGAGCCCGGGGTAATTACCGAAGAATTCATCAATGCTGTGGCGGAAAAAAGACTTCTTTACCCGGTTGATCCAAGCAGCAAAGGATCTTGTTTTATTGGTGGCAATGTAGCGCACGGTTCTGGTGGACCAAGAGTAGTGAAGTATGGAACGATACGTGAATACATTCTCAATCTCGAAGTGGTTTTGCCAAACGGCGATATCATTTGGACAGGTGCAAATACCTTGAAATATGCATCAGGTTATAATTTAACCCAGCTGATGATCGGTTCGGAAGGTACCTTGGCAGTGGTAACCAAAATCGTTACCAAATTATTGCCTAAACCTAGTCAATCAGTTTTAATGATGGGCTCTTTTAGTACCAATGAAGATGCATGTGCAGCGGTTTCTGCAATTTTTAGGGCAGGGGTAACACCATCGGCTTTAGAGTTTATGGAGCGAAAAGGGGTGGAATGGGTAATTAAATTTGATGATATTAAGTTCGATTTAAAAGATGATGTTGCTGCGTTATTGATGATTGAGTTTGATGGAGATGATTTGGATGATATTTTTAAAAACTGTGAGAAAACCAATGTTGTTTTAGAAGCGCATCACTGTACGGAAGTTTTGTTTGCAGATACTGCTTCTCAAAAAGAAGAACTCTGGCGGATGAGAAGAACGATGGCCGAATCAGTAAAATCCAATTCCGTATACAAAGAAGAAGATACCGTTGTTCCGCGTGCGGCATTACCTAAATTAATCAATGGTATCAAAGAAATTGGTGCTAAATACGGTTTCGAAAGTGTTTGTTATGGCCATGCCGGTGATGGAAATCTGCACGTAAACATCATTAAAGCTGGAATGAGCGATGAAGACTGGAAAAACAAACTCAAATTTGGTATTGCCGAAATATTCGAATTAACAACCGCTTTAGGTGGCACATTATCTGGTGAACATGGAATTGGTTTGGTGCAAAAAGAGTTTATGCCGATCAAGTATTCTGAAATTCATCTTAATTTAATGCGGGGTATTAAAAAAGTTTTCGATCCGAAGGGAATATTAAACCCTGGCAAAATTATGCCTGACATCCCTAACCCCTAAAGGGGAATTATAGGCGAGGTGGAAAAGCAAAATTAATAAATATAAAGCAAAGTGGTTTTTAAGATGCAAACTCATAAATATTTGGAGCTCAGGTTCTATTTTATCCTTAAGACATTACTGATGCGAAGTCAAAAGCCCCTTCAGGGGTTTGGGGTTAGCTGCTCAAACCCCAGCATTTTTTGCTTTTCTTCTTCGGGGATGGCGGTTGGTTTGCCGGTGGCGTAATCAACCGCAATGCAAACCGTTTTTCCTTTACTGCAGATGATCTCTTCTGTTCCTTTTATCTTAACGATCTGGTATTCCAGGTCGAAACTTGTAGTGCCAATCCTCGATGTTTTTACATGAATAGCAATTTTATCGTTCATTACAATAGGTAAAATATAATCAAGCTCGGCATGGGCAATTACGATTCCGGTTTTTTTCCAATCCCATTTTATAATTTCTTCCCAATACTTTGTTCTGGCAATTTCTAAATAGGTAAAGTAAATGGAATTGTTTACATGACCCATCATATCGAAATCAATAAAGCGCAAATGGATATTGGTTTTGTAGTTGAATTTGTCTGAAAAATCCTTTATTTCTGCCAATTTGTCTTTTGATTTGAATTTATTTTGCCAAAATGTCTTGAATATCATAAATTTTTGCTTTGGTATGTAAGTTGAATATGGTGTATTATCAATTTAAAAAAATAAAAAATAAGCGATATGACACTAGTAAATTTTAACAAAAGAACCCGTAACACAGCTCCTTACTTTAACAATGTTTTCGATTCATTGTTTAGCGATGCAGTAACTAAAAACAAAATGGTTGATAAATCACCAAATGTGAATATTTACGAAAATGAAACTGCGTATGTAATTGAGTTAGCAGCTCCAGGTTTAAAGAAAGAAGATTTTCAGATTAATTTAAAAAAAGATACCCTTTCTGTTTGGGCAGAAGTTAAAAAAGACGATACCCAGGTAGCTAAAGATTTTACACGTAAAGAATTTGATTATAGCTCATTTGCTAGATCATTTAATTTACCTGATAGTGCCGATGGTGATAATATTACTGCTGAATACAAAGACGGTATTTTATCGATCAATATCAGCAAAAAAGACGATGCTAAATTACAGCATAAAGAAATTGTAGTATCGTAATAAAGATATTCTCGAGAGAGGATTTTCATAATAGTTTAGTTTTTTCAAAGGTTATGAATCTTGCATCAGCTGAGTTTGAGGTAAGTGTGATTGATTACTGATGCAGGTTTCATAATAGTTTAAGTTTAGGTTTTATAAGGTTAATGCTGGATGGCATTAACCTTATTTTTTTAATATACCGCAGTGCTCCAAAGAAACTTCTACGGAGGAGAAATCTGTCTAGTTGAATAAAGATTTTAGATTTCTATCCCGAAAATTCGGGACTGTGCTTCATCCGATAGCTATCGGATCGAAATGATGTTGCCTCAAGGCCTTGCCATAGTTTAAGTATTTAGATTGATTTTAAGTTACAATCTTAAAATCACCTTAATCTCATTTTTTGTACTTTTGCGGGATGGAGAGAGAAATTCTGGATACAAAGCGTAAAGCACTTAAAATAAACCTTGACCCTCGAATTTACGGCACCTTTGCCGAGATAGGAGCAGGACAGGAAGTTTCGCGGAACTTTTTTAATGCTGGCGCAGCATCTGGAACTGTTGCCAAAACGATGTCGGCTTACGACATGACTTTTAGCGACGCTATTTATGGCGCAGAAACCAATGGCCGTTATGTAAGTCAGAACCGCCTTTTGCAGATGCTCGATCACGAATTCGGTTTACTTAATGAGCGTTTATCGGGCGAAAAATACGAAAGCCGTACTTTTTTCGCTTTTGCTGATACCGTTACTACCCTGAATTATAAACGTACCAACGAGCCTCATGGTTGGGTTGGTATTCGTTTCCAGAGCGAGCCAGGTGGTTTACCAAATGAAATATTTTTCCACGTACGCTTGTTGGATACAGATGTAAACATGCAACAGCGTGTTTTAGGGATAATTGGCGTTAACCTACTTTATGCAGCATTTTACCACTATCAGGATCCAAAATTGATGGTAGAATCTTTGGCTGATAACTTAACCATCGGATCTGTGGAAATCGACTTGATTTCGGTAAAAGGGCCGGCTTTTCCAGGTGTAGACAACATTCTGCTTAATCTGTATATGATTATGAAGGATTTCTCGGCGGCAGCAATTTTCGATGCCGATGCACATCCCCGTCAGGCCAAAGATCTTTTATACAAAAAGGATATCATGATTTTAAGGACTAAATATGGTCAGAAATCATTGCCTAACTTTAACCTGTTTAATAAAGCTATCGATCAGTTTAAACGTACCAATAAAGTTGAAGAGGGGAATCTAGCGGTAATGATAGAGGTTTTGTTAACCAACGTTTTAACGGATGGACAAGAAACTCCTGATGATATCGACCTGGAAACAGTGGCTAAAAGAGCACAGGAAATGTGCGATACGGGTAACATCGTGATCGTATCTAATTTTACCCGCCATAACCGCCTGGCGAAATATTTAGCAAGGTGCAAACCTAAAAGTGTTGGCTTGGCAACAAACATCAACAACTTAAAATTTGTATTTAATTCCAAAAATTTTACCGGAGAAAATTATTCAGGTCAGTTATTAAGCTATGTGAACGATATGTTTAACACCAATGTGCGGTTATTTGCTTATCCTTTCCTAGACAAAAAGACCAATCAGGTAATTACCACGGCAAATATGCCAGTTACGCCAGAGGCAAAACCTTTATTCGATTTCCTTTTGATAAATGGATATATTACTGATATTAAGGATTATAGTGAGGACGAGGTGAAGACGGTATAATTTATTTATCGCCGTAATGGCCAAGTGCTGAAACTATAGGCCTGATAAGTCAAACTTTAGTTTTTCAGGTTTACCAATTCCTGTCTCTGGATGCTCCGACAGTTCTAAGAAAATCTGGTTTATTCGCTTAATTGAAGATTTATCTCCAGATTTATAATGTGCTTCTAGGTCTTTTTTTGCAAGCTTTTCAACTTCTATAAAATACTTTCCCATATATTATTAGGGTCTTTAATTCTCGTTACATTACCTTTTTCAGCATTATCAGCTCTTGCTTTTACTTTTGCAACAAATTCTGGATTGTAAGGACTTTCCTCTTCTTTTTGAAAAGAAACATCTAAAGCTTTTAAAACAGCTTCAATTGCAGCCTCTTGTTTTTTATTTTTAGGATGTGCGATTATAGTCATAACAATTATTGTATAATCAAAATTACGAATTATTTTGTATTTGCACATGGCGAATAAATTTTGTGTCTATAGAACTATTGAACACAAAAATATATCCGGTTAAGACCACGTTTTAACAATTGAGACCAAGGGGGGAAATGCTGAGACGAAAGCTCAAAACTTTGAGATCACTCAAAATTTATGTTTTTATATAAAGTTTTGTCTATCTGTTTTTTGGACCATTTAAGGCATATTATGTTAGTTGGATTTCACATTAAAGACATCGTCATGCTGAATTTATTTTACAAGTAGAAATAGTGTTTTCGATTGTCTTGTAGTTACTACGTGGTCAGCATCTTTCCTGCAATAAAGACCCTGAAATAAATTCAGGGTGATGATCGCATATAGAATAATGGTGGATGTTAAACCGTTCGTAATACCGAGCCGGTTTCGTTTACGATTAAGGTATGGTTTACACCACATTTTAAAGCAAAATTATTTCGTTGGTGCCCTACAGGGAAATCGAAAGCTACAGGGTAATTGTATTCCGTTACTTTTTCCAAAACAATATCATAAATGGTTTTGCCGAATTCTTCGCCAACATCATCAGGTTTAACTTTAAAACCACCAACGATTAATCCCTTTAGATTTTTCAGTTTGCCACTGCGTTTTAGGTTCCACAACATTCTATCAATACTATAAAGGTATTCGCCGGTATCTTCGATAAAAAGGATTTTACCTTTTGTATCTAAATCCGAATCACTACCTGCCAGAGTTTCAATAATACTCAGGTTTCCACCCACTAAAATGCCATCAACTTTTCCTTGCCGATTATTAATGTTTGTAGGAGCAGTGTAACCCATTTGCTCGCCAATTAAAGCATTTTTTACTGATAAAATCGTTTCAATCTGTATAGGCTCGGCTTTACTCCAATCATCAGGAAAACTATTGCACATTTTAGAATGGATAGAGGCAATGCCATAATTTTTGGCCAAATGGCAATGTAAAACGGTAATATCACTAAAGCCAATAATCCATTTTGGATTTCTTTTGAACAAGGAGAAATCGAGTTTATCGATTATCCGAACAAAACCATAACCGCCACGTGCACACATAATAGCTTTGATTGTTGGATCATCGAGCATTTGCTGAAAATCAGCTAGTCTCTCCTCATCTGTTCCGCCATAGGTAAAATCGCGTTTGCCAATAGTATTGCCAACTTTTATGGTAAATCCCCAGCTTTGCATCTGTAAAACTGAAGGTTGGATTTGTTCTTGTGTAATATATCCTGCAGGACTCGTAATCCCGATGGTATCACCACGTTTTAGATAGGGAGGGATCTTAAATGATGAACTTTCGTTTTCAACGGTATTGGCGAGTGTTTTAAAAGCAGGAAGTACGGTTGCAGTCGCAATAAAAGAAGAAAGGAAATGTTTTCTGTTCATCTAGAATATGAATGTGATGTTGATTGGGCTAATATAAGATTTAAAATATTCGCAAAAAAGAAAAGGGATTTATATCCATAAATCCCTTTTTTAAACCAAACAAATTAATCTGTAAAAGATTAGTATAATGTGAATTATATAAATAACCCAGAATGAAATAAAAAGTTTTGAGATTTTTGAAAAAAATAAAGCATATCACATTCATTGCCTACGAATTAACTTTTTAAATTACTGTATCTGCTAAATAGCCCTGATGGGAACGGAAATACTTTTTGGCTCTGATATTACATTTTCGAAAACTTTCCAAAAAGATTGGAGTGGACAGCAGGAGCAAACCCTACTATGAGCACTGAAACTGCGCTTCCAATAATAAGAAGGTTGGACATTTGGCCAAGATCCTTCCCTTAGGATGACAGCATCTATTTAAAAAGGTAAAGGCTACCCATCGCGGATAGCCTTTGCTAACAACAAAACAAATATAAGATAACCAAATCTTGCCTGATTGAGCAGAATCAGGATAAAGTGCTATGAGATACACTTTGCGGCCTAGTAATGGATTCGAACCATTGTAAAAAGTTTATGAAACTCCAACCTTCCAATCGGTCAACTGGCCCTGTTTTTATAGTTGCTTTAATGCCAAATAATCCCTTAGTTCTAAAATCTGTTCTTTATTTAAGCTATCTTCATCCTTTGCAAACACTGGTTCATCTGTTTCCATTTGTAGCGGATTAATGAGTTTCGGATATTCATCTATAGTTGGGTATTGAAAATAAATCGACATGATTTTAGCTTTTAATTGTTCAACATATTTTTTGTTAATGATTAATGTTGAGCAAATATATAAATAAGTATATAATATCTATGGATTTAGTAGTTATTATTTTAGGAAATATTGCAACTATTTCATTTTCAGTAAAATAATTTTAAAAAGAGTTGCTGTTTTATTGGAGATACTGCCCCGGACTAAAAAAATTGAATAAGAACAGACCCAATTTTCTTCAGTTAATAGTAAGTAGTAGAACTATAGTAGGCATGAACTTGCAACATTCATTTCCAGGCCTTTAAATTCAATTTCAGAAAAGCTAATTATTTTAAGGATATTTGCAGTTCAAACATTAAAATAGTAATTGTGTCTTTAGATAAATTAAAACTTAGCAAGCCACTTGTAGCGGCCATGACTGATGCAGGATTTTTAACTCCAAAAGAAATCCAAGCCAGAACAATGTCGCGCATTTTAGGTGGACAAGATGTTATAGCGGTGGGACCGGAGGGTTCGGGAAAAACAACAACTTATGTTTTAGCTACTTTAATGAAGTTGAAGTACGCTTTTGAGGAAGCACCAAGGGCTTTAATTTTAGTGCCAGATGCAGAACATGTTGATCATGTTCTGGAACAATTTAAATTATTGAACCGTAACAATACCTTCAGGATTTTGGGAATCGATAGCCGTGGTGCTGTTGATACACAGATGAATGAAATAACGGATGGTGTTGATATTATTGTTGCCGTACCTGATCGGGCTCGTGCTTTATATTTAAAATTAGCATTAAATACCAATAAAATACAGTTGTTTATTGTAGATAATGCAGAGCTTATTGTTAAAAAAGGCCTGCAGTTACCCGTTGTAGAATTGGCAAATAGTGCTTATAAATCTCAGCATGTAGTATTTACTGAGGTAATGCACGAGAAATTGAACCATATGATTTCGCCTTTCATGAAAGATTCCACAACAACTATTGAGGTAGATGAAATAGGCGAAAAGCAGGCAGAAGTTTATCAACAGATGCTTTATCAGGTGCCTAATTTCAGAACAAAGCTTAACCTGTTAACCTTATTATTAAACGATACTGAGGTTTTTGATAAAGTTGTGGTTTTTGTAAATACACGTTTAACCGCACAAACAGTTTATAAAAATTTTAATCAACATAGAGAAGGCGAGATCAGTATCTATCGCTCGCTGTTTTTTGATGATAAGGGCTATGATGACATTGAAGACTTTAAAGATAACCCAGATGCAAGAGTTTTAATTGTTGCCAATGAGAATTTAGGCGAACTTAATATTGAAGGGATTCCTTTTATCCTGCATTTTGAATTGCCAGAGCAAAAAGAAACGTTAATTCAGCGTATTGTTAAACATGGGGATGAAGATGTTGTGGCAATTACTTTTTCAACCGATATCGAATTGATTGAGGTGAAAAAAATTGAACAGGCCATCGGTCAGAAATTAGAGGTAATGGAATTACCGGAAGATTTGAAAGTTGTTGATGCAGCTGCTAAACCGAAGAAAAAGAAAACTGAAGAAGATGAGGATACTGACCGTGGCGCAGCTTTTCACGAAAAGAAGGCCAGTAACTTGAAAAATTACAATTATAGCGCTGGCACAAAAGCCAAAATGACTTATAAGAATAAAAAGGGTTTGTCTTAAAAACTTTCTTGAGAATCGTCCTCCTGAACTTGTTTCAGGATCTTTACATAGAAAATTTTGTACGTCTTAAGAGATTCTGAAATAAATTCAGAATGACGGTATCTCTTTTAACAACAAAGCTCCTCAGATTTAATTCTGAGGAGCTTTTTGGTTAACCGTTAATTCCAATTAGTATAAAGTAAACTCTACACGACGGTTTTGTTGACGGCCAGCTGCAGTTTTGTTTGTTGCAATTGGTTGGTCAGGTCCGTAACCTGTAGCTTCGATTCTTGATGCATTTGCACCTTGAGATACTAAATAAGCTTTTACCGATTCTGCTCTGTCTTTAGATAAACGTAAGTTTAGTTCTCTACCGCCAGTATTATCAGTATGACCAGCTAATTTTAAGCTAAAGTTTTTCTCTACCAATAAGCCAGCAACACGGTTTAATGTAGCATACGATTTAGAACGGATAGTTGATTTACCTAAATCGAACTCTAAGTTAGAAATTGCATCTCTCACCACTTTACGATCGGCCTCGGTAATTACTTTGGTTTCTTTAATGATTTCGCGTTGAACTTTGATCGGACAACCAGAACCATCAACAACAGTACCCGATGCAGTACCAGGACATTTGTCGAATTTGTTTGCTACACCATCATTATCATCATCGCCTAGATCTTTAGCATACTGCTCTCTATCGCGTTGTGCATTTTGCTCGGCGGTTGATAATGCTCTTCTTAATTCAGCACTTTCTTCAGCACTTTCTTTACGTAAGTTTGCTAACGAACTGTAGTTTTGCAACTGAGGTTTGTCTTTGCTACCCAGTGCAAACTCTACACCAGCGTGTGCATAAGCGAATCTGCTTTTCGGTAAAGATTCTGGAGATTTAATAAAATTAACATCATAACCTAAATCAATATTGATTCCTTTTGCAACACCTAGTTTAACACCGGCGCCTACTGGGATAAACCAGCCTTCTCTGTTATTGCTTTCGCTTACTACTGCACCACTCGTACTATAATCAGACGACATATAACCAGCACCACCTTTTAAATAAGGGATTAAAACTGCATTTTCTTGATTAATGTTGATATTGGCAACATTAAAAACAGCGGTTAATGCGCCAGACCATTCCACGCTTTGTTGGAAATTAGTAGTTCCGTTTGTCGATTTGATATCGCCTCTTAAAAAATCAGCCTGCAACCCTAAAGATGGTAAAATTTGCTTTCTAACATTTACTCCGTAACCGATACTTTTAAATTCTTTTGCGGTAACACTTCCCGAACCGAAAATAGTATTAGGAGAAAGTATGCCTCCATGTACACCTACGCTCCAGGTACGAAAAGATTTTTCTCCAAACCTAGAACCTGTTGTAGTGGTAGTTGGCGTTTCCTGTGCAAATAATTGTGATGATAAACCTAATAAAGCAATCAACATTGTTGATTTAGTAATTCTTGTATTCATGTTTTTCTATTTTGTAAATATTAGTCTCTTAACAGTTTTTATTTCATACTGTTTTGTATGGACTAAGAAAAAACCCTGCCAAAAGCATTATTTTTCTTACAAATAGCATGTTATCAGAAGATTAGGAGGGGAAAATAATTTCACAAAAATGTTACCATCCAACTGAAATCATGTTTGTTTTTGTATAGTATTCTATACATGAATTTAAAAAGAACCGTTGTGTAGTAGTTTAAATTCTACTTGTCTGACGGATTTTTCTTATTATTCAATAACATCTCCAGTGTTTTTTCGAGCCTGTTTGTACGCGTCTTTTCCTGTTTTGCAGATAAAAGCCAAAGTACGTATTCTTTCCTATGGGAGTAAGCGAGTTGGTTAAAGAAGTCTAATGCTTTAGGATGGTTTTCTAAGAGGGTTTTTAAATCTTCAGGGAGTTTAACGGTTTTATTCACTGGATCTATATATTCGCCAAATTCGTTGGTCTTAATATGATCGTTTCTCATACCTGATGGCTTTACCTCAGTAATGAACTTTAAACGCAGGGCAGTCCAGGTTTCATTTACTGCAGCCGATGCACAAGGCGTTAAACCGAAAGTATTTAATTCCTCCCAGCTTTTCATCAGATCAAGATCAGATTTTATTTTTGAAGTTTTCTTTGGATAAAACACCCAGATGATGGTTTTTGCATCTATCTTTTTGAGATTACTTTGAATTTGTTTGTTAAGCTGATCTTTATTTATTGTAAAAGTGATCAATACATTAAAATCAACTTCATCATTATAATTTAGCGTGATACCTGAAGGGATATCGCCAAATATAGCAGCTGCTCGTTCTGGAGCATCAAGCACCTTAACTACGCAATCAGGTTTTATCTGAAGTTTTTTTAAGAATAAATTTTCCATAATAGCACTTACAGCCTCAATTTAGCGAAGAAATCCCAAAAAACAATACCCGCAGAGATTACAATGTTAAAGGAATGTTTGGTTCCGAATTGAGGGATTTCGATACATTCATCAATTTTTGCCATCACTTCGTCGCTCACACCATCTACCTCGTTTCCAAAAATCAGTGCATATTTTTTACCTTGATCGGGCTGGAAAGTGTTCAGCATGGTACTGTTTTCGGCTTGTTCTATTGCAATGATCTCATATCCCAAGGCCCTTAAGGCATCTACCGCCTGTAAGGTATCGGTATAATGAATCCAATCTACAGATTGCGTAGCGCCTAGCGCTGTTTTCTCAATTTCGCGGTGTGGCGGTTGAGCCGTTATACCACAAAGGATAACTTTTTCCAATGCAAATCCGTCAGCTGTGCGGAATATCGAGCCTACATTGTGCATACTGCGCACATTATCCAACACCACCACAACAGGTAATTTTTCCTGTGCTTTAAACGCTTCAATATCCGGACGATTAAGCTCGTCTAATTTTAATTTTCTCATTATTTTAATTGATTACACAGATTGGGGGATTGCACCGATTGGATATAATTTCGGAACTGTGCTTATCCATAAGTATATGTTATTAAATGTGGACCATTGCCAATCTCGCTAATGTAAATTGCAGCGGGGTAGCCAATCTTATCTACGTAATAATCGGTTAAATGTTTTGCAAAGTCTTCTTCAAAGCCTTTTTCTAACAAAGCTATTGCACATCCGCCAAATCCGGCACCAGTCATACGGGCACCTATAACATGTTCATAATCAGCGCAAAAATCAACAACTGTATCCAGTTCTTTTCCGCTTACTTCATAAAGTGTTCTTAACGATTCATGCGAGGCGTACATCAAGCGGCCAAATTCTTCCAGGTTTCCGCCGTTTAAGGCTTTAGCAGCCAAATGAACCCGATCATTTTCTTTAACCACATGTGTTGCACGGTTTAAAATAGTTTCATCTGTTATTAAATGGCTGTGTAATGCAAATTTCTCGGCAGTTAATTTGCAAAGATAATGAAGTGTTATTTCCTGGTTCAGCAATTTCAGTGCAGTTTGGCATTCTGCTACACGCTCGTTGTATTTCGAATCTGCTAATTCTCTTGGTTTATTGGTATTGATGATGGCCAAAACATATTTACCCAGGTCAACATCAACCATTTTATACTTCAAGGTTTCGCAATCTAACACTATAGCTTTGTTCTTTTCACCAAAGGCAACTGCAAACTGATCCATAATACCAGAATTTAAGCCAATAAAATCATTCTCAACACGTTTGGCTATTTTAACCAGTTCCAGTTGATCATAACCAAGATTAAAATAAGTATTTAAAGCATAAGCAGTGGCAATTTCTATAGAAGCTGAAGAGGAGAGCCCTGATCCGATTGGAATATTTCCATAAAACAGAAAATCCAAGCCATTAATTTCTTTTCCATCCTTAATAAATTCGTTGATCACACCTATAGGGTAATTGGCCCATAAGCTGCCATCTTTATGGCTTGTGGTATTACTTGTTACCTCAGTTTGAACATCGAAGTTTAAGCTTTTAAACCTGAATTTATGATCATTATTTGGGGCAATGGCTACCCAGGTACCTAAGGTAATGGCACAGGGCATAACCAAACCGCCATTATAATCGATGTGTTCGCCGATCAGGTTAATACGCCCGGGGGTAAAATAAACGGCATCAGCTTTTTTATGGTATTGCTCGGCAAATTTTTCCTCAAGGTTAATGTTCATTTGGCTAAAATATATTTATAAAAAGCATTAATAATAGTATGTTTGTTTAGGAAACAAAAGCCCTAAGTTACAATTTATGAGCGTTCAGCAAATACCTACCGGAAAAATTATTGATGGCGAAGAAGTTATCGCAATCGAACTAACCAACAGTAAAGGCACTTATGTGAAAATATTCAATTATGGTGCGATTATTAACAAATTTGTAGTTAAAAACGCTAAAGGCGAAAAGCAGGATATCGTTCTTGGTTTCGATACTTTTGATGAATATCTTGATCCGGCTTATCTGGCAAATGGGGCTTATTTAGGCGCTGTAGTTGGCCGTTATGCAAACCGCATTAAAAATGGCAGGTTTACCATTGATGAAGAAACGTATCAATTGGCACAAAATGCAGGTACCGATACCTTACATGGCGGTATTGTAGGATTTGATAAAAAAGTTTGGGAGGTTATAGAGCTGGGTGATGGGCTACAATCGTCGGTTACGTTACAATATGAAAGTGTAGATGGCGAAGAGAATTTTCCTGGGAACCTGATCATTGATTTAACTTTCGAACTTACCGAAAATGATGAATTGATTTTAAGTTATGAAGCTGAAACTGATCAGGCTACTGCAATTAATTTAACACACCATGGTTATTTTAACTTAGCACCAAACGGAGGTAATATTAAAAATCACAAGCAGCAGATTTTTGCTTCAAATTACCTCGAGCAGGACAGCAACTATTCTGTAACGGGCAAATTGATCCCTGTTGAAGGTACACCTCTAGATTTTACCAAATCTAAAGAAATAGGGAAGGACTGGGACGAGAAAGAAGGATATGACCAAACTTTCGTTTTGGATAAAATCTACGGCGATTTATCATTAGCAAGTAAAACAATTGAAGAAGAAAGTGGTTTAGTTTTAAGCGTATATACCACAGAGCCGGTAGCGCATCTGTATACTGCAAAATATTTGGATGTTAAAAATGGTAAATGTGGAAAAGATTATGGAAGTTACGGGGCATTTTGCGTAGAAACACAACATCATCCAAATGCAGTTAATATTCCAACCTTTCCAAGCACTATTTTGAGGCCAGAGGATTTGTATACGCAAACAACGATTTACAAAGTTTCACTAATCAAATAATTATGTTCACCATCGAAGACATCCGTGCAGCAGAATCAAAAATTAAAACTGGTGCAGATTTCCCTCAGTTTATTAAAGAAATTAAGGAAATGGGTGTTAAGCGAAACGATGTATATGTATCCAACGGCTTGTCGATTTATTTTGATGATGAAGATAATGTGCAGCAGATCAGTCCTGATGAATATCCGGCTTTGATTATAAATGATGAAGCATCTGCTGGTAAATTAACACATGCTTTGAAGATACATCAGCAGGGCGAAACAGATTATTTTACCTTTTGTAAGCAGGCTGCAGATGCCGGTGTAGAGAAATGGGTAACTGATCTGGAAGAAATGACCTGTACTTATTTGGATGCTGAAGGCAATGAATTGGTAAAAGAAAATATCCGTAAGGTTTAATCATTTCCGTGGTGTCAGATGTTGCCATCTGACACTTCTGGTTTTTTGCATGAATTCATTTTTGAGGTTTGTGTGTGCGTTAGGATTGTTTTTTACCATCTGAGACATCTTAGAACACTTAAGTTACTATTAATGGATGACTCTGCCATAACTAAATCCTTTCAAGCACCATTTTTATAGCTTGCGCTACAATTTTGTTTGGTTCTTTGCTAAATTCGAAATTTACACGACTGGCTAAAATGGCATTTACTGAAATTGCGTTATGACCCAAAACTTTGGCTAGTGCATAAATCCCTGCGGTTTCCATTTCCAGATTGGTAATGCGGTGCTGATTGCTTTTAAAACTGTTAATTAAGCCAATAAAATCGGGAACAGCATTTTTAGCACGTACAATTCTACCCTGTGGAGCATAAAAGCCAGGCGCTGTAATGGTTATGCCTTTCGCCATGTCTTTTCCAATCGTATTCAATAATGTTTCACTCGCTGCCGTTAAATAAGGATTGATATTTTTAAGATGCCCGAAGTTTGCTTTGATATCATCCATTAAAATCTGTTCATCGCCAGATAATTGTTGAAGGTAATAATTCATTAAGGCATCCATCCCTAAGCCGTAAGAAGAAGCTAAAATTGTCCCCATCGGAATATCCGGTTGAACAGCGCCAGAGGTACCCACTCTGATAATATTTAATGAAGTAAGCTCTTTTTTAATTTCACGGGTTTCAAAATCAACATTAACCAAGGCATCTAACTCATTAAAAACAATATCAATGTTATCCGTACCAATACCTGTGGAGAGTACAGTAATGCGCTTTTTGCCCAAATAACCAGTATGGGTGATAAATTCGCGTTTACCTTTTTTAAATTCTATTTTGTCAAAATATTTGCTTACCTCGCCAACGCGGTCGGGATCGCCAACGGTAATTACAGTATCAGCAATATCACCAGGTAAAAGGTTTAGGTGGTATATGCTGCCATCAGGATTGATGATTAAGTCGCTTTCTGATATTTTCATATTTGGTTTATTTTGCCCGCTGATTTCAATGATTCACGTAGATTTTATCTGTGTTCACCCTTCTAATTCGTGGTTATTAAACAGTTTGCAGGTATTTTAACTTAACACCTTCAATTTTATCAAATTTACTTAAAACCTGATTGAGTTGTGCTTTTCTGACTTCAAATTTCAATATACAATTGGTATCAAACTGTTGCGCCAAAATCTGTAAGTTCTCCTCTTTGCTCAACTTCATTACATCGTTCATTTGCAGGTATTCGAAATGCGCTTCGTAAACATCATTAACGGTTTTGCTGATAACCGAAGCTGCTTTAATTGCCTCAACACTAGCCGTTTTGTATGCATTAATTAAACCTGGAACACCCAACAAGGTTCCACCGAAATAACGTACAACAACGATTAGAATATTAGTCAGGTCTTCCGATAATAAACAGTTCAGAATTGGCCTGCCTGCGGTGCCCGAAGGTTCGCCATCATCATTCATTCGATAAACAGATCGATCTGGTGTTAAACGATATGCATAACAAAAATGATTGGCCTTAACATGTTCTGCGCGAAGTTTGGTGATAACCGGCTTTAATTCTACTTCACTACGGATAGGATAGGCGTATGCAATAAATTTACTCCCTTTATCTCGAAAGATACCCTCTGAGGCACTTTCGATAGTTTTATAAGAATCATCGAACAGCATTTTGCGATAGTGTAATGAAAATAATAGCAGCAATAGCGAAGATGATGCCTGCATAATTTAACTTGCTCAGCTTTTCTTTAAAAGCAATAACACCAATTAAGGTGCCTACTATGATTACACCTAAATTCATCGCTGCAAAAACGGTAGATGGATTTTCCGCCAGCGCTTTATGGGCTTTCATGTAAAAAAGGATATTCCCAAAATTGAAGAAGCCTAAAATAAATCCGCAAAGCACATTTACCAGTTGTATTTTTATCTTGCCAGCCATTACCATCGAAATTACAATAAGCAATGAAACAATAAATGCAAGGCAAAAAACAGTGAAAAGTGAAGTGGTATAAGGCAATTCCTTATATAATGCAATTTGTTTAAAAAGTACGTCGATTACCCCAAAACCGACGAAAACCATAATGGGGTAGAGCAGGCTTCCTTTATTGCCTTCTTTCTGATCAGATTTTCTAAGAAAAGTTAAAAAAATAGCCACAAAACCGATCGCCAGGCCGATAATTTTCAGGTTATTAAAATCCTCTTTAAAGATAAAATAAGCCGCCAGTATCGGGATAAATAGCGATAAACGTTGTGCGATATCGGTTTTAACAATGCCAAGGTTTTTTACCGATGCAGCAAGGAATAAAAATATCGACGGCAATAGAATAGCCAGGGCAATATAAATAGGCCATGGTGCGGTAGCAGTGATCAGTTTAACATCGGGCTTAAAAAAAAGAAAACATAAGCTTAATGCAGTAAGGTAATTAATGGTAACGGCTTGAATAATACTGATTTGGTACCGTTTTGCCAGCTTCAATAAAACAGCTACGGTAACACTACAGCAAATGCTTAAAATAATGTAGATCATTTATTTGATGTCGTTTAGATAGATAGAGAGTTTGTCATTTCCGATTTGTACTGTTTCCTGCACGTTTCCATTAATGTTTGGAGAAGAAACCCCATCACTCCAACTGGCAGATGAAGTAAAAATACGTGCTTCATCCCATAGGTTGGTATTTAAAAATTGATTTAAAATATTGGCGCCGCCCTCAATAATTACCGATTGTATATCCATCAGGTAAAGCTGAAAGGCGATTTTTTGGGCTAAATAAAAGTGCATATCTTCCATCTGGATATAATGGATATTGTCAATCACGTCAGTTTTAACCTCATTAAAGATAATGGTTTTGGCTGCTGCATTGAAGATATGGTTCGTTATTGGTACCTGAAGATTTTTGTCGATTACCAAACGGATAGGGTTTTTGCCTGTCCATTCACGAGCGGTTAATTGTGGATTATCCATGATGGCAGTTTGCTTGCCGATCAGGATTGCATCTTCTTCACCACGCCATTGATGCGCCAAACGTTTGGCCAAAGCGCCGCTGATCCATTTCTGGTGACCATCCTTTGTTGCGAAATAACCATTTGCGGTTTCGGCCCATTTTAAAATGATATAAGGCCTTTGTTTTTGTATCCTGGTAAAAAATCTTCTATTGAAATAGCGGCATTCATCATCCAAAATTCCACTGACCACTTTAATCCCTGCATTTCTGAGTTTTTCGATACCTTTGCCATCAACACCAGAAAAAGGATCTCTATTGCCAATCACTACTTTCTTTAGCTGGTGTTTTACCAATAAATCAGCACAGGGAGGCGTTTTGCCAAAATGCGCACATGGCTCCAGGTTAACGTAAGCAGTAGCCTGTTTCAAGAGCGTTTCAGCCTCATCGCCGTATTTATCAAAAACAGCTTTAACGGCATTGGGTTCGGCGTGCGATTTTCCATATTCCTGATGATATCCTTCTCCAATAATTTTGCCATCTACAACGATAACACAACCAACCATTGGGTTCGGACTAACATTCCCTAAAGCTAAAGCCGCTAGGTCAAGACAGCGTTTTATATAAAATTCATCGCTCATTAGCGCAAAAGTAGTAAAAAAAGAGTCATGGCCTTATTAAAAGAGAACCGTTATCATCCCAATTAAGTAATTTTGCAAATATGAAGATAGGAGAATTAGCGGCGCATTACGAACTCGAACTTGAGCCTTTATACGATAGTAATGAAGCAAAAGCATTATTTAGTATTGCTGCCGAGCAAGTTTTGGCTTTATCTTCAGCTAAACTGATCATGCAAAAAGATATCGATATCAGCTTTATCAATATGCAGAAACTTTTGAGCATCCTTAACGATTTGCAGATCGGAAAACCCATTCAACATATTTTGGAAGAAGCCCATTTTTACGGTGCTGTGTTTAAAGTTAATGAACAGGTGCTTATCCCGAGGCCAGAAACAGAAGAACTGGTAGATTGGATCATTTCAGATAACAGTTCGCAATTTTCAGTTAATACTGACCATAAAATCAGTATTCTTGATATTGGAACCGGCTCTGGATGCATTCCCATCACACTTAAAAAACATTTGTCAAAAGCTGAAGTATCAACACTGGATGTTTCTGCTAATGCCATCGCTGTAGCCAAAGAAAATGCGGAACAGATCAATGTGAGGATCAAATTTATTGAAGCAGACATTTTGACTTTCAAATCTGAAGAAAAATTTGATATCATCGTAAGTAATCCTCCCTATATCAGAGATTTAGAGAAAGCGGATATGCATAATAACGTGTTGGTGTACGAACCACATTTAGCATTATTTGTTCGTGACGAAAACCCATTGGTATTTTATAAAGCTATTGCTGATTTTGCAAGAACAAACTTAAAACCCAACGGGCAACTTTATTTGGAAATCAACGAATATTTAGGTAACGAAACGATTGAAATGTTAGCTGCTAAAGGGTTTATTGACATTGAGTTAAGGAAAGACATGCAAGGTAAAGACAGGATGATTAAAGCTGGAAGTCCGATGTCCGATGTCGGGAGTCAGATGTGATGAAGTAATAGTATGGATTTCCCCTATATGTCCTCCTTAACTTGTTTCAGGACCTATAATTAAATTTGCTTTAGTCTTTCTGCTCTTCAATTAAGCCCTCGGATGAAACTGCGTAATTACCTCTCTTAAGTAATCTCTATCAATGTGCGTATAAATTTCTGTAGTGGTAATGCTAGAATGGCCCAACATTTCCTGTACAGCACGTAAATCGGCACCGCCTTCAATTAAATGCGTTGCGAAGGAATGTCTCAATGTATGCGGACTAATCGTTTTCTTTAATCCGGTAGATATAGCCAGGCTCTTAATCAGGTTAAAAATTGAAATACGCGAAAGTTTAGCGCCAAAACGGTTTAAAAAGATGAAATCTTCATGTCCTTTTTTAATATTAGCATGTACACGTACTTCGTTGATGTAAATATCGAGCAGTTTTAAGGCCACGCCTCCAATGGGCACTAAACGTTCTTTATTTCCTTTCCCAATTACTTTTATAAATTCGATCTGTGGGAACAGATTTGAGATCCTTAATTCAGTTAATTCAGTTACACGCAAGCCGCAGCCATATAACACTTCCATAATGGCCTTATTGCGCATGCCCTCAGGCTTTGAAGCATCTATGGCAGAAATAAGTTCGTTAATCTCGTAAATGTTCAATGTATCGGGTAATTTTCTGCTGAGTTTTGGCGCCTCAAGCAATGCTGTAGGATTATTTGAAATCACATCTTCGAGCATTAAATAGGCGAAGAAAGCTTTTAATCCTGATATTACCCTGGCCTGTGTACTGGCTTGCATGCCCAGCTCATTTAACCAAGAGATAAATGATTTTAGATCACTTATGTTGATGTCAGTTAGTTTGGGTTCTTCATTTAAAGATTGAAAATATTGGATCAATTTATCAATATCGCTCAGATAGGCATCAACAGAATTACCAGATAAGGACCGCTCTAGCTTTAAATACGATTTAAATCCTTTAATATATGATGGCCAAAGCATGCTTTTATTTGAGATTTTTTATAACATTGCAACGTTACAACATTTTTAACATTACCAATCATGAAAATTCAAATTATCAACGGTCCAAATTTAAATCTCTTAGGCGTCCGTGAACCATCTATTTACGGAAGCACCAGTATTGAAGATTATATCAAAGAATTAAAAACTGTTTATCCGGATATCGAAATTGAATACTACCAGAGTAATGTTGAAGGCGAAATTATTAATAAACTCCATGAAGTTGGTTTTAGTTATGATGGGGTAGTGCTTAATGCTGGCGGTTATACCCATACTTCTGTTGCCATTGCTGATGCAATTGCAGCTATTAAAGCTCCTGTGGTTGAGGTACACATATCTAATATTTATGCGCGTGAAGAATATCGTCATGTCTCTTTAACCGGTAAAAACTGTCAAGGTGTTTTAACCGGATTTGGTATGAATGGTTATCGTTTGGCTATTGAAAGTTTGCTGATTTAATCTACTCATATTACTTCTGTCAGATGGCAACATCTGACAGGACTCCAGATCAAAAGAAGTTCCGCGATCGTCATTTCGAGCGGAGTGCAACGCAGTCGAGAAATCTACAACGGCTAGTTAAAAAGATTTCTCCATTCCGCTCCCGATGAAAATCGGTGAGCTTCAGTCGAAATGACGCAAGGTTCTTACCTCAAATTCGAAAAATATTTAATTTTCTTAATAAAAAACGCCCAAACAACGCTGTTGTTATATACTCCAGTATGTTGACTATATGCTTTCTGAACGGCCTTCCGCTTTTTGTTCGTTTTTGAAAGCGATTTAAGAAAATGCCAATGACCTTTGGTTACGGCCATTGTAAATTTAGGTTTTCCGGTTAGCAAAAAGTGCCACCACGCAATAAAATCAATAAACATCCTAATTGTTATTCGGAAAATGGCATCACTGGCAGGAAGGTTTTTCTGCATAATGATGAGGTTGTTTCTGAAATTGAGATATGTTTTAAAAGGATTCTCCGTTTGTAAAGTCCCTCCACCAACATGGTAAACTTCGGCGTCCGGACAGTACATTATTTTATAATTCAGGTTCTTTAAACGCCAGCACAGATCTATCTCCTCCATATGAGCAAAAAGATCAGCATCTAAACCGCCAGCTTCCTGCCAGCATTTACTTTTAATAAAAAATGCAGCTCCACTGGCCCAAAAAACTTCCGTTTTATCATTGTACTGACCATTATCGAACTCATATACATTAAACAGTCTGCCTCGGCAGAATGGAAAAGAATAGATGTCCAGATAACCTCCGGCAGCACCTGCATACTCAAACTGTTTCTTGTTTAGCTGCCACTTAATTTTGGGTTGTGCGGCCGCAATCTGCGCATCGTTTTCCATCAAATCAATTATCGGCTTTATCCAATTGGAAGTTACCTCAACATCCGAATTGAGCAGGATAAAATAATCAGCTTCAACTCTTTCTAAAACCTTATTATAGCCTCCCGCAAAACCATAATTCTGGTCGTTCTGGATAATTTTAACGGTAGGAAAGTTTTCTCGTAAAAACAAAACTGAATCATCGGTGGAAGCATTATCGCCCACAACAATTTGCAGATTATCATACTCAGAAAGTAAAATTCCGGGTAAAAATTGCTGTAAATATGCTTTTCCATTCCAGTTTAAAATTACAACGGCTACTGATGGGTTCATTCTTTTTATTCGGGTTTAAATTTCCAGCGTTTATGGCTCCAAAGCCAATATTGAGGCTGTTCTTTGATAATATTTTCTAAAAACTTAAAGTGCAAATTTGTAATCGCAAACTCATCCATTTTTGCCGGATCGAGGCACATAGGCAAAACTTCTACATGATAATAACCTTTTTTTACTACACTGACTTTAAAATAGTATATCGGTCTTTTAGTAGATTTTGCTATTTTTTCTACGCCCAAAAGCGCAGCAGTTTGTTGGTGTAAAAAATCTACAAAGTATTTGGTTTCTTCTCTTGTAGGAGATTGATCGCTTGCAAAACACAAAAGCGTAGGTTCATTTTTATAGGTGGCCATACCCCGTAAAGTTTGTCGCATGGCAATGAAAACATTACCATATTTTGTACGCATACAATCAAACCAGGTTTCAAAAATTTTATTTTTGATGGGTTTAAAAATCACCATGGTTTTGGCAGAAATACTAAGTCCCAAAGCTAAAGTGCCCAATTCCCAGTTACCATAATGGCCTGTACAAGCTAATATACTTTCTCCTGCCGCAAAATGGGCTTCCAGCTGCTCCAGTCCTGTAAACTTTACCCTTTTTAGCGTTTCAGCTTTTGAGATGCTACTCATTTTAATAATTTCAAAAATAAGTTCGGCCAAATACAGGAAAAATTTTTTCTCAATAGCCTTAATTTCTATTGGAGATTTTTCGGGAAAAGAGTGGGTTAAATTCTGCCTGACAACTTTTTTTCTATAGCCTATTACGTAATAAAGCAGATAATATAGTAATCTTGCAAAAAAAAAGAGCAAAGATAAAGGCAGCAGCGATAACAGGTATAAAAAAAATACGCCAACGTGCGCAATCCCTCTTTTAATCATTATTTTTAAAACGTTTCAACTACAAACATAAATTTTCAAATGCAGAATACAGCTATACTTCCATTATTTTATCTTCCACCAGTGGGCTATTTTGGTTTATTACAAAAGCTGGAGGTAGATTTTTTAATCGAAAAACATGAACATTTAGCGAAGCAAACTTACCGTAACAGGGCCAGTATTTATTCGCCAAATGGAAAACTCGATATTACTGTTCCTGTGGTTAAAGGTTCAAAAACACACACGCAAATGAAAGATGTGCGGATTAGCTATGATTTTAAATGGCAACGTTTACATTGGTTGAGCTTAGAAAGTTGCTATAGAAGTTCGGCCTATTTTGAGTTTTATGAAGATGAACTTTCGCGATTTTATAATCAAAAATTTGAATTCCTTTTTGATTATAACCTCGAATTGGTAGAATGGCTTTCCAAAAAGTTAAAGCTCAATAAAAGCTTCGAAGTTACCACCGAATATTTTGATGATATTGCCCCTGAGCTTGATTTTCGTACTATTATGAATCCTAAAAAGGAGGACGATATTGTAAAAAATAAGCCATATTATCAGGTTTTTGAAGATAGACATCAATTTTTACCCAACTTAAGTATTGTTGATTTGTTGTTTAACCAGGGTCCGCAAGCCCGGTTATATTTATAAAGTATGGGAAAAAACAAGCCGCGTAACCGCCATAAGCACTATAAAGTTCCAGCTCCGGGTACCAGCCCGGGTTTATACACTATTGATGAAGACGCACTAAAGCCAGTTATTGTACTTCATATTTATAACGATAAAAGTTATAAAAAAGTGGAATTGGAGAATATCAATAATATTGATAAACTGATTGAAAATAAAGATTTCTGCTATTGGTTTGACATTAAAGGATTAGCAGATCCTAATATATTCGAAACACTTTATTCAAAGTTGGGTATCAGCAGGCTTGTATTAGAAGATATTACCAGTTCTTACCAGCGCCCCAAGCTGGATGAATATGATAATGATAAGTACATTTTTGCAGTGAGCAGGCATCTGTTTTTAAATGAGGAGAATGTTTTAAATAATGATCAGGTTTCTTTTATCCTGTCAGAACGTACATTAATTACCTTTCAGGAAACTTATGCCGATTGTTTTGAGCCCGTAAGAAAACGTTTGGAAATAGGGAAGGGGAACATTCGTATTGGTGGTATTAGCTACCTGATGTATGCCATTATGGATGTGATCGTGGATAATTATTTTTCTTTGTTAAATTTTTGGGGCGAAGAACTGGATGCTATTGAAGACCGTTTATATGATCATCCTGACCGGAGAATCATGTACGATACACAGGCGATTAAAAGGTCATTGATCATGATCCGAAAAGTAGCCTGGCCTGAGCGGGATAAACTGAATGATATTATCCGTACCGATAGTCCGTTAATATCAGATCTCACTAAAACCTACATGAAAGATGCCTACGATCATTGCATCCAAATCATTGATTTTATCGAGTCATTAAAAGAGATTGCTTCAGCCAATATTGATATGAATTTATCCATTATCAGTAACCGGATGAACGAAATCATGAAAGTTTTGACCATCATTTCTTCCATATTTATTCCATTAACCTTTATTGCAGGTATTTACGGGATGAACTTTAGTAGGGAAGACCCTGCAACCGGAAAGATATTAAAAGACAATATGCCCGAATTATACGCCGAACATGGTTATTTGTACACCTGGATCGTAATGGCTGTAATAGCGATTTTGCAGGTGATTTATTTTTGGCGTAAAGGTTGGTTTAAATAGTGTTTTGTATCTATACCAATTATTGGTATATTTAAGCTAAATACGTAAAGTTATGGGACGAAATACATCAATATTGCTAGGCGATCATTTCGATAATTTTATCAGCGAAAAAATCGCCTCCGGGAAATTTAGTTCTGCCAGTGAGGTAATTAGAACTAGTTTAAGGCTATTAGAGGAAGAAGAGAAACAAATTGAATTGCTGCGTGAAGCGTTAAAAATAGGAGAGGAAAGTGGGTTCGTGAAAAACTTCGACCCTGCAAAGCATTTGCAGGAGTTGCACCGCAAGCATTTATAATGGTTACCTACCATATCAGTGAACTCGCTCAGATAGATCTGGAAGATATTTGGTTATATACATTTAAGAATTGGTCTAAAGATCAAGCAGATAGATATTACAGTTTATTACTCAGTGAGTGTGATTATATATCAAACCATTTTGAACATGGAAAAATAATGGATCATATATTAAAGGGGTATAGGTGTTCGGCGGTTAAATCGCATCTAATATTCTATAAGCTGGGAGCGGATGGCTTAGTGGAAATAATCAGAATATTACATCAAATGACTAACATTAAAAGTCACTTATTGTAAAAATCAATTTTTAATATTTGTAGCTTTAGGGCGTTTTTGGTTAGGTTATAGATGCAGTCATTCGAAATAGATAAAAGCGACGTACTCAAGGTTAAAAATGCAATTTTAGCTGGTGATGAAACTTTAAAAGTAGTTTTAGAGGAGTACCATGCCTCAGAAATCGCGATTTTGTTTGAGCGTTTAGATAAATCCGAACAGCGGCACATTATCAACCTGCTTCCTGCTGAAATAGCCTCTGAGATTATTTCTGAGATGGATGAAGAATCCCATCCGGAAGATTTACTTTTTGAGCTCCATCCCGATAAACGTACGGAGATTGTTGAAGAACTGGATTATGATGATGCGACCGACATCATTTCCCAACTGGAGGATCATGAACAGAAAGAGATTTTAGAAGACCTTACCGAAGATCACGCCTCAGAAATCCGGAACCTTTTAACTTACGACGAAAAAACCGCGGGTGGTTTGATGAATACGGAGCTAATCTGTGTAAACATCAACCTCACTAAAAAAGATGCAATCGACGAGATCATCCGGCAGAGTGAAGAAATGGAGGAGTTTTACACCATTTATGTGGTGGATGATGAGGAGATTTTTAAAGGTATTGTTTCGTTAAAAGACATTATTAAAGCAAAACACAATGCCAAAATAACCGAATTGGTTAAAGTAGATGCAGTTTATGTACATCCCGATACCGATCAGGAAGAGGTGGCGAACCTAATTTCACAATATAACTTAACCAGTATTCCAGTAATAGATGATCACCAGAAATTACTTGGTAGGGTAACATTCGATGATGTGATCGATGTAATGGAGGCTGAAAGTACCGAAGATATCTTGAAAATTTCAGGGGTATCAGAAGATGAAGAATTGAGTGGTAACTGGGTAGAAGCGGTAAAATCGCGTTTGCCATGGTTAATTATCAACCTCGGAACTGCTTTTTTAGCTTCATCTGTTGTGCGTTATTTTGATCCAACCATTAAGTTAATTCCTTCCTTAGCGGCCTACATGACCATTATTGCGGGGATGGGTGGAAATGCAGCTACCCAGGCACTTGCCGTAACCGTAAGGCGTATTTCACTTTACGACTTGACTGATAAACAGGCTTATCGTACCGTTTTAAAAGAATTTACCGTAGGTTTAATAAATGGTGCATCCAATGGATTAATCGTATTTATTTTTGCTTACTTTTTTGATGGAAACCCAATGCTTGGGTTGGTTATCTTCCTGGCTATGACGGGCAACCTGGTAATTGCAGGTATCACAGGCGCTGGTATTCCATTAATTTTAAAACGGGTAGGCATCGATCCTGCCATTGCATCATCTATAATTATTACTACTTTTACCGACGTTTTTGGTTTCCTATTAATTTTAGGATTGGCCAGCAAACTTTTACTATAATCAGGATTTACTTGATTTTAGGATTTCAAGATTTAAAGCTTGCAAAACTAAATTGAGCGCCTGTTAATTTAACTTAGACTACAAACTTTAAATCTATAAAATCTGATCCCGATGCAAAAAACAAGACACGATTGGACAAAAGAAGAAATATACGAAATTTATAACAGACCATTTTTAGATCTGGTTTACGAAGCCGCAAGCATCCATAGAGAAAATAAAGATTACAATGAAGTTCAGGTAAGTTCATTAATCTCGATCAAAACCGGAGGTTGTGCTGAAGACTGTTCATATTGCCCACAGGCAGCCCGCTACCATACCGAATTAGAAGTTCAGCCATTGATGCAGGTTAGCCAGGTGGTTAGCGCCGCAGTTAAGGCAAAAGAGGGGGGAGCATCACGTTTATGTATGGGCGCAGCATGGCGCGAAGTACGCGATAACCGCGATTTTGACCGTGTGATTGAAATGGTGAAGGCTGTAAATGATATGGATATGGAAGTTTGCTGTACTTTAGGCATGCTTACCGAAAACCAGGCACAACGTTTGGCTGATGCTGGTTTATATGCATATAACCACAACATCGATACCTCTGAAGATGATTACAAACGTATTATTTCGACCAGAACTTATGATGATCGCTTAAATACTATAAAAAATGTGCGTAAAGCTAAATTAACGGTATGTAGCGGTGGTATTATCGGTTTAGGTGAAACAGTGGAAGACCGTGTTTCCATGTTGCAGACTTTATCAAACATGGAAAAACATCCTGAATCAGTTCCCGTTAATGCATTAGTACCCGTAAAAGGTACTCCTTTAGAAAATCAGCCTCGTGTTCCAATCTGGGATATGGTAAGGATGATTGCTACGGCACGAATCGTAATGCCAAATTCTGTGGTGCGTTTATCAGCTGGTAGAAACGAAATGAGCACGTTAGAACAGGCTTTTTGCTTCATGGCAGGTGCAAGTTCTATTTTCGCAGGCGATAAATTATTAACTACGCCAAATCCTGCATTTGTTGATGATATGGCCATGTTTGAATTGCTGGGACTAAAAACCCGCGACGCCTTTAAAAATGGCAGACCAGCAAATACAAGAATTGAACAGGAAGCGGTTTAATCAAAAAATATAAACTGATATCTTTGTGTCAGTTGTTTCCAACAGACACAAAGATAGATTTCAACTCATAAATACTGTAAATGAAAAAGTCCCGACTAAAATCGGGACTTTTTGTTTTAGGGTAATTTCGGTGTTGGATGTGGTGGTGTCAGATATCCGTGGTGTCGGTTGTTTCCAACTGACACTAAGTTGAATCCTATTTTGTAATTCTGCTTAAACAGTCATATTGTAACATCTGACTTCACTTTACACAGCCGTTACCCTTACCTCAATATTTCCTCTGGTTGCTTTGGAGTACGGACATGCCCTATGCGCTTTATCAGCCAAGGCCTGGGCTTCCTCATGCGAAATCCCCGGAATATGCACATCCAGGTCTGCAGAGAGCACAAATGCATTGCCATCTTTATTAAATGAAACCAATACTTTCACATTTGCTTCACTAATATCAACACCTTCTCGCTCCGCTACACCACCTAAGGCTCCCAAATAACATGGCCCCCAGGCAGCAGCAAATAATTCTTCTGGGTTTGTGGCACCTCCTTGTCCGCCAAGTTCTTTTGGTTTTCTTAAATCAAAATCTAAAATTCCGTCACTCGATTTAATGTGCCCGTCTCGTCCTCCAGTAGCTGTAACTTCAGCCGTATATAGCTTTTCCATAACGTTTTCTTAATAATATGGATACTTAACAATTTTTAGTAGACTTTGTTTTTATTTGATGTTTAGATCAAGGATTAATTAAGGTGTATAAAATCGATCTAAAGCTTTATTTTTACCGATAGTTTGTAAATATCATAGGCTACCTTCTGGATAAGGTCGAATTGCTCCGGAACCAAATCTTCACCTTTTTTTATAGCTAAGCCATTATCATTTAGCCTGATTAATGGCACATTCTCAATTGTGCTTGCGCCTTTCTCCAGATTTTCAATAGACGTATCCAATAAATAATTGGTGTTATTGGCAATCGGTTTTAAGGTATCGAAACTCTCGAAGATAAATTGATGTTCTTTATTGTAGAGCGAAAGCGTTGCAACATAAGAAGATAATAAATGGCTAAGCGCTGTAAACTGATGTACTTCTTTAATAAACAACTGTTTGCTTTTTGGCTCAGAAAACATTCTTTGGAACAGGGAAGCCAAATTTGCCGTACTTACATAAACTTCTTTCCGTGCCAATTTATATTCCGTTCTATTGTAATTTTTCTCAAAATACAATTTAATCACCTGTCCATAATAAGCCTTATTAGCCCTTAAAATATCGAGCATGGCCTCTTTGAGTTTTTCATGCTCCCAAGTCGGGAATAATGAATAACTGGCCAATAACGCAATACCAGAGCCTATAAAAGTATCATAAATCCTTTCACGTGCCAGCGCTATGGATCCCATACCCAGAAAATCAAATAGGATTAAGATGTATGGCGTCATAAAGAGTACGCTCACTACGTAATTTTTTCTTTGGAAACTATAACAGCCAATCATGCAGATTAATAAGATCACAAATAAAGTATTCCGATCGTGGATATAAGTAATTACGCCCATACCAACAAACGCTCCAATTGTGGTGCCGATTAAACGCTGATAATTACGTTCTTTGGTTAAACTAAATCCTGGTTTTGAAATCACCAGAATAGTAAGGAGAATCCAGTAGCTATGGGAGAAATTGAGGATCTGAGCCACTATAAAACCCAAAAGCATCACCACTGTAACCCGTAACGAATGCCTGAAAGTAGACGAAGTATAGGTTAAATTTTCTGTAAAAAGTTTAAAATCGAATTTTTGCCGGGTGATAAATTTCTCTGTATCAACCTCGGCCTGCCTGATATCTTTGCTATTTCTAATTTTAAAATAGCTGTAAATGGTTTTAACCCTTGCCAGTATATTTTCGATGTTTACCTCAATATTTTTCAAGGCAATAATACCTAGTGTATTGTACTCCTGATTTTGATTGTTCTTTTCCAGGTCGTTAATTTTGATCTTTAATCTCTCGATCTCGATCAATAAACGTTTTGAAACAACAGGTATTCCACCACTTTTTAATGCAAAAGCAATATCATCAAGGGCATACGAAATCCGCTTAATAGCCATTTCATAATCTGATAATATACCTGCTTTATCAAACTGATCATGCAGCTGCTGGTAATTATAATAGGTAGACATTACCTGCTCAAACAGATCGACCATATCTACGAATACCAATAACAAAAATCTACCCTCAGGAGTAGAATCTCTTACAATTTCGCGGGTTCTAAATAATAATTCCCTTACAGCATCTTGTTTTTCGTGAACAGAAACCTGAAGCTGTAATAGATCTGAATAGGTTTTTTCGTAATTGTTATTGTGATGGTAAAACTTGGCTTTTTCGCGCAGAAACTCGGCAACTTCCAGAATAGAATCGCTTAACGATTGCTGTACCAAACGAAAAGGGCGTAAGCGGTACACAAAATAACTTAAGCCAGTATACCAAAGGCTACCTATCAGGATCAAAACTGCATGTAACAATACTTCTTGCCATGGGCGTACATCATCAATGCTTAATACCATAATCAGTAGAACCGCGGTACCAACCGATGCAGCTCTAATACCGTAGATGTAAAACATCGAAAATACAAAACTGGATACAGCCAATAAAAAGCCGATAAAATAATGGTTTTTATTGGTTAGGCCTGTTATGATAGAGAAGGTAAAGATGAGTGCGGTGGTAATCAGCATTGCGTTTCTTCGGTGTACCATTGGACCCGGACTATCTACCACACTTACACATAAAGCGCCTAATGATAAAGTCATGCCATATTTTAACATGCCAAATTGGGCAAGAATTAAAGAGGGGAGCAGTACACCTATGGTGATGCGGAGACCGTCGGCAAAATACGTACTCAATAAAAAGTCTTGTATATTTCTAATGGGTTGCCTAATCTGCATGATACAAAAATAACATAATAGCGAAGTTTTTTGTTGCGATTAAAATTAAGTTTTTTGCTTTTTTTAAACTTTTAAGCAGAAAATAGATAATGGATTGATTAACAAAATATTACGAATTGTTTATAAGTGTGATTTTTAGAAATGTTAATAAACTAAGCGAAGCTTACAAAAAGCGCTCAAAAACGATATTTTTAGAATATTAAGTTGTTGATAACCAACAAATTTAAGTGGATAACTTTGTTTATAAAAACACTCATTTTTCTCTTGACAAATATGTGTTTTCCTACTAAATTAGATCATATCAAATACGAAGTACTTTGAATTCTGATAAAACAATCCAAAAGAGATAAAGAACCGAAAGGGGAATTGTTTCGGAGTGTTTACAGGGAAAACGATTAATTTCTGAAAGGGTTAAACCGAGTAAGGATATATATAACCATCGAAAGATTGGATCATAAGAAAATCGCACAGGCCCAAACAGAGATTATTGAAAACTAGGAAGTTTACGGACGGAAGAGTTGGAAATAAATTTTCACGAATCGCAAAAGTTGCAAAACCTAACGATAACGGAAAAATCAAAGTAACAAGAATTAGATGCTTTAAAATGCGACTACGGTTGTTTTTAAAGTTAAAACGGGGAACTGAATCGAAAGAAGAAGGACCCCGTTTTTATTTTGCCTAAAATTTTGATCTTTCGATCAAAAAAAAGAATAGCGAATCTTTCTGCATATTATCCCTAAAATATTAAATTTACCAAATGGCCAAAAAAGGTAAATCAATCTCAAATCCGTCAAAAAAGATATTCGTTTTAGATACCTCGGTTATTTTGTACGACCATGATGCGATAAATAACTTTCATGAGCACGATGTAGCCATTCCCATTCAGGTTTTAGAAGAGCTAGATAATTTTAAAAGCGGTAACGATACGCGGAATTTTGAGGCCAGAAGTTTTATCCGCCTTATTGATGAGACTTCAAAACAAAAACTCATCAGCGATTGGATTTCGTTAAAAAGTCCTGATTCAGGGAAATTTAAGGTAGTTTTAAATGAAAAACCTTTAACCATAAATGCAGAAGAAGTGTATGGAAAAGGCAAAACAGACCATAAAATTTTAAACGCAGCATTAAGTTTAAAAGAAGAATACCCCGATAAAAAAGTAGTACTGGTATCAAAAGACATCTGCCTGAGGTTAAAAGCAAAAGCTTTGGATTTAAATGCAGAAGATTACGAAACTGGTAAAATTAAAAACGTAGATGAGCTTTACGCCGGAAAGACCAAACTAATAGATTTTCCGATTGAGATTATCGAGGAAGTAAAAAAACAGCCCTTTATTGATGCGAGTGAGGTAGAACTGCCACCTAAAAATGCCAATCACTTTTATATTTTAAAGAATAAGAGAAAAACAGCAAATGTATTCTATAACAATAGTTTAAAAACAATTTCAGCAGTTTCAACCGATCCCATATTTAAAATCAAACCTAAAAATATTGAACAGGCATTTGCTATCCACGCGCTTTTAGATCCTGAAATTAAGCTGGTGAGCATACAAGGGAATGCTGGAACAGGTAAAACACTATTGGCTTTGGCAAGCGCGCTAGAACAGCGTAAAAACTTTAGACAGATTTATGTTACACGACCGATTGTTTCCCTGAGCAATAAAGACATCGGTTTCTTGCCGGGCGATGCAAAATCGAAAACTGATCCTTTTATGGCGCCCATTTGGGATAATCTGCGGTTTATTAAAGAGCAGTTTATCGGCGATGATAAAATGTCGGAAAAGATCGATGAACTGATTGTAACCGAAAAAATAGCGATTGCGCCATTGGCTTTTATCCGTGGAAGAACCCTTACCAAAATTTTCTTTATTATTGATGAGGCACAAAATCTAACACCCCATGAGGTGAAAACAATAATTTCGAGGGCTGGCGAACACACCAAAATAGTTTTTACCGGCGATATTTATCAAATTGATACCCCTTATCTCGATTCGGAAAGTAATGGGCTTTCATACTTGATTGAAAATGCGAAGAACCATCCGCTTTACGCACACATTACCTTGCATAAAGGCGAGAGGAGCGAGTTGGCTAATTTAGCAAATGAGTTGCTTTAGGCGTTCTAATGATATTTCTTCAAGCTCCTCAAACAGATAAACAATCCGATTAAAGTTAACACCGCGCTCAATATAAAGGGTGCACCTGGAAAATAAACCGGAGCCTTGCCTTCGATAAAATAAGCAAATATATGTGTCATTACCCAAGGGGCAAATATGGCAGCTAAACTTTGCAGACCCGTTAAAACGCCCTGCATTTCGCCTTGTGCATTCGAAGGTACCTGATTTGAAATCAAGCCCTGCATGGCCGGTCCGCAGATTCCGGCTAAACCATAAGGAAGCATAAAAGCAAACATCATCCAGCCTTTACTTGCAAAAGCAAAAGCTATGAACCCTATGATGTATAAAATGAGACCAAAGTAAACCGCTTTCTTTTCTCCGATTTTGGGAAGGATCACCCTTATTAAACCGCCTTGAACAAGGCCTACAACCAAACCCACAAAACCTAATGAATAGCCTACCCATGCAGCATCCCATTTAAATTTCTCCATGGTATAAAATGTCCAGTTGGATTGAACAGCATGACTGGCAAAGTATAATAAGAATAAGGTAGCCATTAAACCCAATAATGCAGGGTATTTGCCAATACTTAACAACGAACCGATTGGATTTGCCCTTTTCCAGTCAAAAGCCCTGCGTTTTTCAACAGGTAAAGATTCTGGCAATATAAAATAACCATAAAGCCAGTTAATTAAAGACAAACCTGCAGCAATCATAAAAGGAACCCGGGTACCAAAATGGCTGAAAACCCCACCTAAAACCGGACCTAAGATAAATCCAACACCAAATGCCGCACCAACCAGGCCGAAGTTTTGCGCTCTTTTTTCTGGAGGCGAAACATCAGCGATATATGCCTGTGCGGTTGTAAAACTTGCACCTGTTATTCCTGCAATAATCCTTCCTACAAATAACCAAACAATAGAAGGGGCGAAGGCTAAAAAGATGTAATCGATACCTAAACCAAACAAAGAGCTTAATAATACCGGTCTTCGTCCGTACCGATCGCTCATTGCTCCGATAATTGGCGAAAATATAAATTGTACTGATGCATATGCAAGGGTGAGCCAGCCGCCATATTCTGCAGCTAAACCGAAGCCACCGCCAGTGAAATCCTGAATAAGTTTTGGTAAAACCGGAATGATCAGCCCAAAGCCCGTAAAATCGATCAGGAGGGTAACCATAATAAAACTCATTGCAGATTTCTTTCCGTTTGTCATTATATGTAATTTGAAACGCAAAAGTATCAGAATTAGTTAAGATTGTAAATTTTAGTTCTCTACAAACTCAATTACAAACCTCGTAGGTTTTTGAACCCTGCGAGGTTTAGACCAAATATGAAATACTGTCCTCTGTTTATAAACCTGATATAGCGGAAAGCCTGCAATGAGGTACGAGTGAGGACTTGCAGCGATAGCAGGAATGCAGACCGCCACTGAAATAGAACCTCACATTTACAAAAAAAAAACTTACAACCATTTTTTTTAAATGCTGTAAACTCGTTAAACTGGCCCTCAATAAATTAAAATCCCATCGGGGATAAAAAACCTATAGCAAAGGTCAAAACTTTTCCACAATGCCTTAATTCGGCTAAATTTTGTTAAATTCGCAAGGTTATAGTAATACCCTTTTTTAATATCGTTTTAAGTAGCGAGAATAATAATTTATGGCAGAAGATTTAGAAAATCAGCAGAACGACAAAATCATTCAAATTAATATAGAGGAGCAGATGAAATCGGCCTACATTGATTACTCAATGTCGGTAATCGTATCGAGGGCTTTGCCTGATGTACGTGATGGATTGAAACCGGTACACCGCCGTGTTTTATATGGTATGCTCGATCTTGGTGTAACCAGTAATAAACCACATAAAAAATCTGCCCGTATTGTAGGGGAGGTTTTAGGTAAGTATCACCCACATGGTGATGCATCTGTATATTTCACCATGGTTCGTATGGCTCAGGATTGGAGCTTACGTTATCCAATGGTTGATGGACAAGGAAACTTTGGTCACATTGATGGTGACTCTCCGGCAGCAATGCGTTATACTGAGGCACGTTTTTCGAAAATAGCTGAAGAAATGCTTGCCGATATCAATAAAGATACTGTAGATTTTCAGTTAAACTTTGATGATACCTTACAAGAACCAACTGTTTTACCTGCAAAAATCCCTAACTTATTGGTTAACGGATCTTCTGGTATTGCGGTAGGTATGGCCACCAACATGGCACCTCACAACTTAACCGAGGTAATTGATGGTGTGGTAAGCTATATCGACAATAGAGATATTACGATCGAGGAATTGATGAAGTTTGTAAAAGCTCCGGATTTCCCTACCGGTGGTATTATTTATGGTTATACGGGTGTAAAAGAAGCTTTCGAAACAGGTCGTGGTCGTATTGTAATGCGTGCAAAAGCCGAGATAGAGAGTATTAAAGACCGCGAGGTAATTATTGTTACCGAAATTCCTTACCAGGTTAACAAAGCACAGATGATTGAGCGTACTGCTGAATTGGTTGGCGAGAAAAAACTTGAAGGTATTTCCAACATTAAAGACGAATCTAACAAAGATGGTATCCGCATCGTTTACGAAATTAAACGTGATGCAAATGCTTCTATCGTTTTAAACAACTTATATAAGTATACCGCACTACAAACTTCTTTCAGTGTAAATAACATTGCATTGGTAAAAGGCCGTCCGCAAATGTTAAATCTTAAGGATTTGATTGTGCATTTTGTGGATCACCGCCATGATGTGATTGTTCGCCGTACCCGTTACGAATTGGCAGAAGCCGAAAAACGCGCACACATTTTAGAAGGTTATTTAATTGCTTTAGATCATTTAGATGAAGTAATTAAATTAATCCGTGCTTCCGAAACCCCTGAAGATGCCCGTTTAGGCTTGATGGAAAAATTCGGACTGAGCGATATTCAGGCACGTGCAATTTTGGATATGACGCTTCGTCGTTTAACAGGACTAGAGCGTGATAAGATCAAAGAAGAGTATGCAGAGCTAATGAAAACCATCGAGCATTTAAAATCTATCTTAGCAGATGAAGGTTTGCGTATGCAGATCATCAAAGATGAGTTAGCAGAAATCCGTCAGAAATTTGGTGATGAACGTAGAACAACTATCGTTCACTCTGCCGAAGATATGAGCATGGAAGATTTCATCGATGATGAAGAAGTGGTAATCACCATCTCTCACGAAGGTTATGTAAAACGTACTCCGGCAACCGAATTTAGAGCGCAGGGTAGAGGCGGAAAAGGATCTAAAGGCAGTACCTCAAGAAATGAAGATTTTATTGAGCACATGCTTGTGGCTACCAACCATAACTATATGCTGTTCTTTACCGAAGCTGGAAGATGTTTCTGGTTGAGGGTTTATGAAATTCCTGAAGGCTCAAGAACCAGTAAAGGAAGAGCGATCCAGAATATTATCAATATCCCGAAAGAGGAAAAAATTAAAGCCTACATTAAGGTTAAAAACCTGAAAGATCAGGAATACTTAGAGAACAATTTCATCATTATGTGTACTAAAAAAGGTACCATTAAGAAAACTTCTCTTGAAGCCTATTCACGTCCACGTGTAAATGGTATCAATGCCATCAACATTAACGATGGTGATGTATTACTTGAAGCTTGTTTAACTAACGGACAAAGCGAAATTGTGATGGCATTGCGTTCTGGTAGAGCAATCCGTTTCAACGAAAGTACAGTTCGTCCGATGGGTAGAACTGCTACCGGTGTACGTGGTGTTAGGCTTGCACACGATCAGGATGAAGTTGTTGGCATGATTGCTGTAAACAATCCTGAAGTTACGGTGTTAGTAGTGTCAGAAAAAGGATACGGCAAACGTACAGATATTGAAGATTACCGTGTAACTAACCGTGGTGGTAAAGGGGTAAAAACAATTAATGTTACTGAAAAAACGGGACAATTAGTTTCTATAAAAGACGTTACAGATAGCGAAGATTTGATGATCATTAACCGTTCAGGTATTGTAATCAGAATTCCGGTATCAGCATTAAGGGTAATGGGCCGTGCCACACAAGGGGTTCGTTTGATCTCATTAAAAGGTGATGACGAAATTGCATCGGTTACTAAAATTGATCACGAAGAAGATGAAGAAGAAACAGTAGATTTAGCAGATGTTGTAGTTACAGATGGTGAAGAAGTAGAAGCGGATACTACTCCCGAGGCAGATGATACTGAAGAAGAAGGCGAATCGGATAACGAAACGGAAGAAGAAAATTAACTAAAAATAAGATTAGAATAAAAATTATGAAAAGAGTATTTCTAAGTATAGTTCTAGCAGGTGCGGTAAGCTCTGCATTTGCTCAGAAAAGTGAAATAACCGCGGCAAAAAACGACTGGGGTTTATTCCAGCTAACTTCTTCAAGTGCATCAACGCCGTTGGCGAAAAAGCTTGAAGCGCTAGCTAAAGGCTTGGCCCATACCGATAAAGCAATTGCTGATGAAAAATCTAAAGTAATGCCTGAAGCATGGTCGTACCGAGCTTTATTTGCTTCTTCTGCAGCTATTCTGGATTCAACGAGTACTGCAAATGCCGATGCAAACTTAAAAATTGCTCAGGATGCGGTTGTTGAAGCCAAGAAATTGGATACAAAAGGGAGCGAAAAAGATAATATTAATTTAGCTGAAACTAATATCAGCAATGCAGTTAGAAATGGTGGTGTAATCGCTTATAATAAAAAAGATTACAAAACTGCTTACTCAAAATTCGTGGCAGCAACAGTAATCAATCCAAACGATACTGCCATGTATCTAAACGCGGGTATTGCGGCCAGACTTAGTGAGGATTATCCAAACATGATTAGCCAATTCAAAAAAGTAATTTCTTTAAATTCTCCACAGTCTAAAGATTTATATTCTGAGATTATCACAACCACATTGGCTAAACAAAAAGATACTACAGCTGCTTTGGCCATTATTAAAGAAGCTTCTGCTAAGTTCCCTGAAAATACTGACTGGATTAAAACTGAAACCCAGATTTATATTGATAGGGGTGATGCTGCCAAATCTGAACAAATGTTAGTTGCTTTAGCTACAAAAGAACCAAACAACCCTAACTATCAGGTTTTGTTGGGCAACATTTATTTCAGTCAGGCTTTAAAATTACAGGCCGATAGAAATAAAATCGATCCTAAAAAAGTGAAAGAATTTAACGAAGTAACAGGTAAAATGAATGCGCTGTTAGATAAATCTCTTCCTTTTTACAAAAAAGCACTTGAGGTTGATGCCAAAAATCAAGGCGCATTAGAAACCTTGAAAACGATCTATGCGTTTAGAAATGATACTAAAAATTATGATGATATAAAGAAACGTTTAGACGCATTGCCTAAACAATAATTTATTGATCGATCCAAAAAAAGAGCTCCGAAATTTCGGAGCTCTTTTTTTTATGTTTATTTTTATCGTTTATTACGGTTTTACCACATTCTTTATATTATGCAGAATTGCCTTAAAATATCATTAACCGCTTTAATTTTCGTTTCTTTTAATGCTGTAGCGCAAAAAAGTCAAATTCTTATTGCCAGAAATGCTGTTGGTAAACTACAAGCTTCAATTGCCAATAAAGAAGATGAAAAAAAACAGTTATCGATTATTACAGAAGGCTTAAAATCAATAGAATCAGCTGAGAAAGATAATAAAACTAAAAACTGGAGTGAAACCTGGTCTATTAAATCTTATCTTACTTCTTTCGCTTCATTAATTGATACAGATCCCAATAATGCGAATAAATTTTATGATTCAGCTGTTGAAGCTGTAGCCAAAGCCAAATCTTTAGATCGTTATGATGATAATGGTGGCCTTATTAAAGCCTCTAATCATAATATCCTCATCAAAAAACAGGAAAAAGGTAATGAAGCTTTTTTTAATAACGATTTTAAAGAAGCATTTTCTGATTTGAAAGAAGTATGTGATAATTTTCCTGCAGATACCACATTGGCATTAAATACAGCAATTTGCGCATTAAATATTCAGTCTTACGACGAATCTTTAACCTATTTTAAACGTGCAAAAGAGAACGGAATTAGAAATCCATCGGTTTTTCAGAAAATGGCGCAGATGTATGTAGTGAAGTCAGAAAATGAAACCGCTATTAAAACTTTAGAGGATGGACTTGTGCTTAATCCGTTCAATCGCTTTTTAACAAACGATTATATCAATCTGTTACTCGATACCGAGAATTATAGTAAAGCTCAGGGATTAATCGAAAACAATTTAAAAGTTGAAAAAGGAAATAAGCTGCTTTATTTTCTTTATGGTTACTTGCAACAGGTTGGTGGAAATAATGCTACTGCAATTTTGGCTTATGATAAAGCTTTGTCTACAGATCAAAATTATTTTGATGCATTGTACCAATTGAGTTTGGCTTACATCAATACAGCCAACGAAACCCTGAGCAAAAATGATGCTGACAAAACTGAAAAATATAAAGGCCTGATCAATCGCGCACAGTTTGCTTTGCAGCGCGCAAATGAAATTAACCCAAACGATAAAAAAACTGTACAGTTGCTGATCGATATCTACACTAAAAAGGGAGTAACGAACAAAGTACAAGAGCTTAACCGTAAACTTCAAGAACTATAATTTATTGAGTAATTCGTGAGAATAGGACGTGTTAGAATAATCAACTTAACATAATATTAATTATAAGACAAAATTAAATTCGTAAAATTGTTCACAACTTCGTTATTAAATTGCTAGTTTTAAAATTAATTAAAATAACTCTAATGGCACTCTTAAAAGCTTTTGTATCTTCAACATGTTATGATCTTAATATTGTTAGAACACAATTAAGGGCTTATTTACAAACTCTAGGTCACGAACCAGTAATGAGTGACTACAATGATGTTCTGTTTGATCCACGTAGTCATACACATGAAAGCTGCATAAAGGAAATCGATAATGCAGACGTAGTCATTTTGATCATTGGATCAAGATATGGTGGTACAGCTATTCCGAAAGCTGTAAATTCGCTGGATTTAGAGAATCTTAAGAGTCTATCAAAAGGCAACAAATTGCTAGATAGTCCAGATAAAATTTCTATAACACAATTGGAAATCTTGAAGGCTATTGAATCTAATATTCCAATTTTTACATTTATTGATGCTCGTGTTTTACACGACCATTTATTTTATGAAAAAAATAAAGACAAGGGTATTCTCGATAAATTAGAATTTCCATCAATTGAGAAAAAAGAATCTGCTCTATTCATATTTGAATTTATTAATTTTATTAGGCTTCGTTCCAAAAACAATAGTGTTGTTGAGTTTAACAAGTTTTCAGACATAGAAGATTATTTAAAAAAACAATGGTCTTCCCTATTTCAAAGATTGTTATTTGAGTCGAGGCTAGTGAAATCAGAATCAAGAAGACTTGAAGCGTTTTCTGATGAACTAAAAGATATTAAATCTCTTATTTTATCAAGTATAGCTACAGGTCAAGCGAAAGAGGTTGGCAGAGGAGTTTTGAAATATAGGCGCCTTATTGATTTCTTATATTCATCAAATCATTCAAATATTTATCAAATTCTCCTTCAAAATAGTTCTTGGGATGATTTGTTACAATCGCTAAACATCCAAGATATCGTAGTTGTTGATCAAAGTTCTAGATTACGCCCTCTCGTTTACTTAGTAAAAGATGATGGAACCTTTTATGAAGCTCGATATACTTTAAGTCTTATTCAAAAATTCGCATCGGATTGGGGTGCTTTTAGTCAATTACCGCAAGCTGTAAAACAGGAGGTTGTTTCTGCCTTGAGTGAAAATTTTAGTAATGAATTTATAGGAAGGCCGCTTAGGTATAGAGATATACAATTTTCCGATTTTATAAAAGATCAAGAAAACAGAAAGGGTAATAGCACAACTACAACTACGATTAATCCAACAACATTTAACACCTCTGAAGAAGAAGAAGAAGAAGAAGAATAGTTTAGCGCTTTTCATTAAGCAGAACCATGTACGATCATTATAATTTCGACGAAGCGGCCGCATATCAAATCGAATTGGCTAAACAACTACAATTCAGTACAGTTGATAATATTAGTGCAATTGCTGGTGCAGATATTTCATTTAATAAAAACAGTACAACCATGTACGCTGGAATTGTGATCTTAACTTATCCAGGAATGGTTTTAAAATCATTTGCATTGGAAACTTATGAAACCAGTTTTCCTTATAAAGCAGGCTTTTTAGGTTTTAAAGAAGTTCCGGCATTATTGAAAGTTTGGGAATTGATACCCAATAAACCTGATGTTGTAGTGCTTGATGGAAACGGAATCTTGCATCCACGCCGTATGGGCGTTGCTTCGCATTTTGGAATTCTCGCGAACCAAGCCACAATTGGCTGCGCTAAAAGTCTTTTGCATGGACAAAATCATCAGCCTCAAAATGTCAAATTTAGTACTGCAGAAATTAAAAATAATGCGGGCGAAATGCTTGGTTTTGCATTGAGAACAAAGAGCAATTGCGCACCAGTTTATATTTCTGCCGGACATTTAATTTCGCAAGAAGAAAGTTTAAATATAATTAAAAAATGCCTCGGAAATTATCGTATCCCTGAACCAACACGCCTGGCTCACAACCTGGTAAACGATTTCAGACTTGGAAAAATAAAAGCTGGCTTTCATGAGGTCACGCCATCTTTACCTTGTTTTAAGAAGAAAATACTCATCGAAAATTAAACCCGAAATTAATTTAAACTGCAATTCTCTAAATTACCGTCCCAATTTTCTTTTTCATTGGTTAAAATTTCCAGAGAATCTATTTTACTGTTTGTTACATCCAAGCAATAAGTCAATTCATTTTTCAGGTTGGGATCTCTTAATTTTGCTTCAGCACTGAGTAAACCGTTTTCAAATTCTTCTTCTTGTTGAAATTCCTTTACATACCCAAAGTTGATGTATAAAGCTGTATCTGTTGATCTGGTACTTTCGACTCTTATGAAGTCTAAATGCGTAGACAAGTAGTTGAATTTTTCTAAATGAGACTTTATTATCGTTTTTATCAGCAGACGCTCAAATTCTTTTAATTCGGTCATTAGATCCAGTTAATTCCTTTTTTTAGTAGCTGTTGAGTGTTGTATTCGTCAGAATTAATTTCTGGCTGAACATTATAGCCCCAGTTAGCCTGAGGTGGTAAGCTCATTAAAATAGATTCTATCCGGCCGTTGGTTTCTAAGCCAAATTTTGTTCCAGAGTCGTAAACCAAATTAAATTCTACATAACGACTACGGCGCTGATATTGCCATTGTTTCTGGGCTTCTGTAAAGTCTTTATCGCGGTTCCTATCAATTAGTTCGGTGTAAATCGGTAAGAATGTTTCGCCAACATTAATAGAAAAATCTAAAATCTGCTCCCATGTTAAATTGGTGTTTTCAGGTTTCAACCGATCGTAAAAAATACCGCCAATACCACGAGTTTCTTCACGGTGTTTAATAAAGAAATAATCATCGGCGTGTGTTTTAAATTTTGGATAAAATTCAGCGCTGAAGTCGTCGCAAGCCTGTTTTAATTTATGGTGAAAAAAACGGGCATCGTTTTCGAATACATAATGTGGTGTTAAATCGATGCCACCTCCAAACCAGCGTGTTTCTTCATTGAGCTCGAAATAACGGATATTCATGTGGATAATTGGAACCAAGGGATGATTTGGGTGAATCACAATGGAAACTCCGGTAGCAAAAAAATCATCTTCACTTACATTAAAGGCTTTTTTTACGGCTTCGGGCAATTTACCATATACTGCAGAGAAATTTACACCACCTTTTTCGATAATTGCACCATTTTGCATAATCCGGGTGCGTCCGCCTCCCCCACCGTTTCTTTCCCAAAGTTCCTCTTCAAATTTACCTTTGCCATCGGCAATTTCCAATCCCCTGCAAATTTCATCCTGAATTTGCTTATACCGTTCTGCTACTTCTTCTTTAAACATGATGGCTCTTTCTATTTCCATACAAATTTAAAGCTATTAAAGCAGCTATATTGATTTATGTTTAGATAGTACATTTTATTGACATTGTATTTAGTCAGAAGCCGAGAGATTATTACTCTTCTAAATAATCTAAATCTTTGTTGAAACTTTCTTTTAATTGGCTCAAACCAAACATCGCAATCAGGGTTAAGATTCCCATCACTAAATATCCGGCAGTAATTAATCCGTATTTATGGGTTAAAAATTCGAATAAGAATGTAATAGGGATTAATGCACCTCTTACAAAATTAGGTGCAGTTGTAGTTACAGTTGCCCTTATGTTTGTGCCGAATTGTTCTGATGCAATGGTAACAAATGTGGCCCAATAACCTACAGAGAAGCCCATAAACAAGCAGATCCAGATAAAATTGCTACTTGTTAAACCGAAACTGGTTAAATAAACAACCACACTCGCAACAGAAAGCAAATGGAAGATAAAGACTGTTTTTTTTCTCGACTTTAATACCTGAGAGAGTAGACCTGTAACCACATCGCCTATTGCAATTCCAAAATAGGTAAACATAATCCCTGTACCTGCTTTTAGTGGTGCTGTTGCACCTAAAGCTTTGCCAAACTCTGGCGCTAAGGTAACCAGGATCCCTACTACAAACCACAACGGAATACCGATCAAGATACAATAGAGATATTTCGAAAAACGTTTCCAGTTGTTAAACAGCATAAAGATATTTCCTTTCGATACTTGTGTCTGGTTAGCGGCGTGTTTAAACATGCCCGATTCGAAAGTGCCGACACGTAATAAAAGTAGCACCAGACCCATTCCGCCACCCACAAAGTACGAAGTTTGCCAGGTAAATTCGGCCGCTACAGTTGCCGCAACAGCTGCACCTAATAAACCTACAGCACCAACAATCATGGTTCCATAACCGCGTTTTTCTTTATCCATGGTTTCAGCAACCAAAGTAATCCCCGCACCAAGTTCTCCAGCCAAACCTATACCGGCAATAAACCTGATGATGGCGTAACTGTTAACCGATGTAACAAAGCCATTGGCGATATTGGCCAGTGAATATAAAAGGATTGAACCAAAAAGAACTTTGATCCTTCCAAGTTTATCGCCCATTACGCCCCATAAAATTCCCCCTAGAAGTAATCCAAACATCTGAGAATTGATGATCAGGAAGCCATCAGATTGCATGTCGGCTTGGGAAACGCCAATTTCAGTTAAACTTTGAACACGAACAACAGAGAATAGAACAAGATCGTAAATGTCTACGAAGTAACCCAGAGCAGCTACAATAACTAAGAAAATTACATTACGGTTGTTTGCTTTTGCTTGAAGATCCATTTAATTATTTGGTTTAAATGCTGAAAGTACGCAATAACACAAATATTTAAAATAGATTTTTAAAATAAAAGCCACTCTAAAACAAGAGTGGCTTTTACATTCCTACATTGGAGGATTCTTTTTCGTGGTATCAGGTGGCATTTTGGTGGTGTCAGGCATTTTTTTTGATGTTGTGTCTGGCATCGTCTTAGTTGTATCCATTACTTTTGTAGAATCCGTCGCAGTACTGTCTGAAGAACCAGCCATATTTTTAGACGAATTGCATGCTGATGTGGCTATCATAAGAGAACCCGCAAAAGCAAGACTTAAGATTATTTTTTTCATAGTTTTTATTGTTATCTATCAACCTAACAACCTTGTAATCATTTGGTTTTATTTTTTTTTATTTCATATCGTTTATTTTTTATCGATCGTTCTGATTATTAGTGTATTGCGAAATAAAATAAACGCATTATTTATGATGGATCTTTAGCTTATTCAGCAATTGTGGTGATATATTTTCAGCATATTCACTGTAACCATCTACCAATACTCCCTTTAATTTCCTGCATTTGATGAAATGGCATAAACAACCGAGCACGACTATTTAAATCTGTTAAAGCGTCGGTAATGGTATCATAAACATGCATAATTCTAAATTACCAAAATATTACTAAAACAAGATCTTCAAAACTTTAAAAGGTGATAAAACTTTCTGATATTAGTGAATATGATTATTTCTCAAAACACCCTGAAATGGGTAATGCGTTTTTACCCACCCCTATTTTTTCAACGCATTTGGGTTCAGAAATTTGAAAATGAATTTAGAAGTTGTACGGTTAAGCTGAGCAAGAGTTTTTTGAATAAAAATTATAACGGTTCTATTTTTGGTGGTACAATTTATGCAGCTACAGATCCGTTTTATGCCTTGTTGTTCGATCAGTTGATGCAGCGCCGGGGCTTTAAAGTTCGAGTTTGGTTAAAGAGTGCCTCTATACAATATTTAAAACCTGGCCGTTCTACATTATACTTTACCATAACCGTAACTGATGAGATGTTGAACGAAGCAGAACACGCACTAAAAACCATTGGAAAGTTTGTAAAAGCCTACCCGATGGAAATTACCAATAAGGATGGTGAGCTGTGCGCTACCGTGATGAATGAAGTATATATCCGAAACCTGCATCAGGGTGAAACCCCTAGAGTTGCTTACTAATTTTTTAGATTATGCCGAGTATTAAGAGTTTAATTTTGCAGGGCGAAGGCGTTATGCTCGATTTTAAGAAAACCATTACCAGTACCGAGAAAATTGCCAAGAGCCTGGTTGCTTTTGCCAATAACAAAGGTGGTAAACTATTGATTGGTGTAGCTGATGATGGATCTATCAAGGGGGTAAAATCTGAAGAAGAAGAGAAATATATGATCCTAACTTCTGCGCATCAGTTCTGCAAACCTGCAATTGAGCCTCACTTCGAAGAAATTTATGTTGATGATAAATTGGTATTGGTAGTTGACATTCCTGAAAGCGACACTAAGCCACATTATGCACTCGATGATCAAAAAAAATGGTGGGCTTATATCCGTATAGACGATAAAAGTGTTCTCGCCAGTCGCATTATTCTTGAAGTACTCAAACAAGAGTATAAAAATAATGGTGTGTTGATCTCTTACTCTGAAAACGAGAAAAAACTGCTCGAATACCTGGAAGAGAATGAAAAGATTACGCTGAAAGAGTTTAGTAAACTGTTGCGCAGTTCTTACCGTAAGGCACAAAAAGTCCTGGTTAATTTAATTCTGACCAACGTAATCAAATCGCATACTTCAGAAAAAGAAGAATATTTTACGGTGGTGAGATAAGGTGCTTTTTCTCGATGGTTGTCATCCTGAACTTGTTTCAGGATCTATTTTACCCGGGTTTTAATTATATAAAAACTAACAAGAAAGATGCTGACCACGTAGTAGCTACAAGGCGATTGAAAACACTAAATCTACTTGTAAAATAAATTCAGCATGACGTCGCCTTTTTAAAACCGAACATTAACTTTTCTACACACCTACTTTTTAAGGTTTAAAAACGCGACCTTTGCAACCCTATGTTTTCTAAAATTTACACCAAATATAAGCCCTATTACAAAGAAAATCTTCATCTGGCACTGCCAATTGTAGGTTCCCAGGTTGGTCATACTTTGGTACACATGGCCGATAGTATTATTGTAGGCCATTTTACAGATACCATTCAATTGGCTGCTGTTTCGTTGGTGAACAGTATATTTATGCTTATCCTGGTAATTGGGCTGGGTATTTCCTATGGTTTAACGCCACTTATTGCACAGGAAAACGGTCGTCAGAATTATGATGAATGCGGAAAGCTCTTATCAAATAGTTTAATTATTAATATCTGTGTGGGTATATTTTTATATGTACTGGTCCAATTGGGTATCTTTTTTTTGATCGACCACCTCGAGCAAACACCCGAAGTAGTACGTTATGCAAAACCTTATTTAAATCTTTTATCTGTTTCAATTATACCTTTATTGATTTTTCAGACTTTTAAGCAGTTTGCTGAAGGTTTAGGATTTACCAAACAGGCCATGTTTGTTTCTATATGGGGAAATGCCATCAACATCATTTTAGGAATCATTTTCGTGAAAGGAATGTTCGGTATTAAATCGATGGGTGTTAGTGGTGTGGGTTTAAGTACTTTAATCGACAGGATTTTAATGGCTACCGTAATGTGTTTTTATGTATTGCGTTCTCAGCATTTCAAAAAATACCTGATCAGTTTTAAAGCCACGTTTTTTGATAAAATAAGAGCGATTAAGATTGCTAAAATTGGGATGCCAGTTGCCATGCAATATTCATTCGAAATCAGTGCTTTTAGCGGCGCTGCTGTTCTTATCGGTACAATTGGAGCGGTAGAGCAGGCTGCGCATCAGATCGCGATTAGTTTGGCCGCCATGACCTATATGATTGCCAGTGGTGTAGCTTCTGCAGCTACCATTAAGACAGGAAATAACTTCGGTAAGAAAAATTTCGACGATTTACGTAAATCTGCCATAGCCAGTTACCATGTTATTTTGTTATTTATGTCTGTTACCGCAGTGATTTTCGTTTTGGCTAATAATATGATGCCCTTCATTTATACGGAAGATGCCGCTGTTATTCCCATTGCTGCCCAGTTATTGATTATTGCTGGCTTTTTTCAGCTATTTGATGGCACACAGGTGGTTGGCTTAGGTGTTTTACGTGGTGTTGGTGATGTTAATATACCCACATTTATCACCTTTTTAGCCTATTGGGTAGTTGGCATTCCAATTGGTTATGTATTAGGTTTTCATTTCAACTTAGGTGTTAATGGCATTTGGTATGGATTAACCCTGGGTTTATTAACGGCTTCTATCCTATTGTTTTTAAGGTTTCAGAATAAAACAAGGAGTTTGAAGGTGGAGCAGATGCATCCTTAGATAAATTCGTCATTTCGACCGCAGCGGAGAAATCTATCAAACGGAATTCCTTATGGATAGATTTCTCCATTTCGAAATGACGCGACTAAGTAATAAAACGAGAAATTTGAAGATTATTTAATTGTCATTCTGAGCATAGCGAAGAATCTCTTAACCAAGAATAGTGGATCCTGTGACTTCTCCCAGGCTCAACAGATGATTGAAGTTAATATACGCTGAGTCAAAACAGATTCTTCGCTGCGCTCAGAATGACAGTAGGAACTATTTACCCCCAACATTAACCACAACACCAATAGTGAAGATAGAATTGCCTGCAGACATGTATTTACGGTTTTTTAAGCCAATATTGCTGCTAGTTGTATATTGTAACTGAAAAGTTTTGCTGAGCGCCATACGCGTAAAGAAAACCGGTTCAAAGAAGATGTTGTCTTCTTTTGGTTGAACAACGCCGTTTAAAAAGAACCTATCCATTTTAATATGGCTAATCCTTAATGCTGTACCGTAGTTAATCGGGAAATCTGTTCCAAATAACCGCAGGTTGTTTTTCTTTTTCGAACTGTAATTAACCTGTAAAAATGTTTTCCTGTAATCTACTTCCTGCAATTCGCTGCTGATGAGGATGTCGTTTTTATAATCGCGGAAGGTAATATCACTCCAGCCCTTCCCTACGCCTGCATAAATTTCAATAATCCGGTTGTTATCCGGACCAAAAGTATCAAAGTATCCTCCTCCAATTTCAATAAGTTTATGCCCGAAATCTTTGCTTTTTCTTTCACTATTCATTCTCGAACCACTAAAAAGTACACCAATGTGATCAGAAACGGCATAAGCACCATTAACACTGGCATTGCCTTTTAATGAGATGTGCGCGCCGCCACTAAATTCACCCTGTTTACTTAACATGGGGGTATTTGGTACGTTTGGCATATAAACGGAAGAACAACTGGCTGCGAAAAGCGCTAAAACTGGAAGTGTAAAACGTAAGTATTTAATCATAGATGCTATATAAACAGATTTTGATGGCAAAAATTGTGCTAAGGTTCCATTTTCATAAAATCCATCACTCTTTTAAACTCATTATGTAAACCGGCTTTTAAATGGATTTTTTCTTTTGTAATGGGATGAGTAAATGCTAACTCAGAAGCATGGAGCAACATAGTGGTCATATCCCATTGCGCTTTAAAGAATTTGTTTTGTTTGTTGCAACCATGTGTTCTATCGCCAATAATTGGATGTAGGATATGGCTAAAGTGTCTTCTCAGCTGATGCATTCTTCCTGTTTTAGGTGTGGCTTCTACCAATGAATACCGTGAGGTTGGATGTTTACCGAAAGCCACTGCTACCTCAGCCCTTTGCAGTGTTCTAAACGAGGTGAAAGCATCCTGCATGGTTCCGTTTTCTTTGGCTAATGGATAATCAATGTCCATTGCATCAGGTGTAAAACCACGCAAAATAGCTAGGTATTTTTTATCGGTTTCTGAATTCATAAATTGCTGATGCATAGCAATTTCAGATACTTTATCGAAAGCAAATAATAAGATTCCGCTTGTCTTCCTGTCTAGCCTATGTACCGGACTAACATGTTTGCCAACCTGGTCTCTTAGCAACTGAAGTGCGAACTCAGTGGCATCTCTTGCAATGGAAGATTGATGGACCAATAATCCGTGAGGTTTGTTAATTGCAATAAGATTTTCGTCCTGATAAATAATCTCCAACATATGGCCGCGAAGATAAGGATATTATGGTTTTGTGCGTGGGCTTATTCAAATAAATCAAAAGCCAGGCGGTAGGTGTTGCAGTGTGCCTCTACAATATCTCTGATATCGATGGAGTAACCGCCACCCATACTCACCTGTACTGCGAGATTTTTATCTTTACAGGCCTGTAGCACTATTCTGTCGCGTTCTTTACATGCAACTTTGCTTAATGCCAGCTTGCCCAGCTTATCGGTAGCAAGCACATCAACCCCCGATAAATAAAATACAAAATCAGGTTTGGCCCTTTCGAATGCCTTTTTTAAATTGACATTTAAAGCTGACAGATATTCCTCATCCTGCACACCATCATCTAAAGGAACATCCAGACTTGAAATTTCTTTTCTGAAAGGGAAATTTTTATCGCCATGCATCGAAAAAGTGAATACCCTCTGCTCATTTCGAAAGATTTCTGCTGTACCATTTCCCTGATGTACATCTAAATCGATAATTAAGATCCGATTAGCTAAATTTTTATTTAACAGATAATTAGCAGCAACAGCCTGATCGTTTAATAAGCAAAATCCTTCGCCCCAATTGCTGCCTGCATGATGGGTGCCACCTGCAACATTAAAGGCAATTCCGTTACTCATTGCGGAATGGGCCGCATCGATTGTGCCTTGGGTAATTCGCAGTTCGCGCGCTAATAGCTGCGCGTTTAAGGGGAAACCTATCCTTCTTTGGTCTTTCGCTGAAAGTGTTAAATCTCTAAGCTGTTCCCAATATGTTTTTTCGTGAGTCAGGAGTATAATATCTTCCGAAACGGGTTCTGGGCTAAATAAATTCTGCTGTACTATAGTGCCTTCGTGCAAAAGTTGTTCGGGTATCAACTCATATTTCAGCATCGGAAAACGATGCCCTTCAGGTAAAGGATGCACGTAAAGAGGAAGCCAGGCAATCTTAATCATCAGCCTAAAATTTCCTCCACGTGTTTTTCAATGTTCGTGCAGATCTGATCCACAGGAAGGTCGTTCGCATCTTCTCCAAATGGGTTTTCTATTTCTTCAGCTATCAACTCCAAACTCGCTAATACATAGAGGATAAAGGGAACAATCGGCACCACAAAATAACCTAAACTGAATACCCACCCAAAAGGTAAAGTAATTACGTAAATAAAGATAAACTTCTTGATAAAAGCGCTGTAAGAATATGGGATCGGTGTGTTTTTAATGCGCTCGCAAGCACCACAGATATCGGTAAATTGATTAAAATCGCCAGAAAGTACAATAAATTGTTCCTGCGAAATAGCGCCTTTTTCGAGTAGTTCGTATAACCTGTTAATTAAGCTTCCTGCAATCTGGTTTGGTACGTGTTTACCTTCTTCAACCTCTATTAAAAGACTATTTTTGCCAAAATACATTCTTTCGCGCAAATGTTCTTTTAAGGCAAAAGCATATTTGGGAATGCCGTATTCGAAAAAACGGACATCTTCTTCTGTTAATTTAAGTGCTTTTATTTTCAAGGCCAAGTTGCGGCTCACGTTGGTTAAAGATCCCAGTAACTTTCTTCCTTCCCACCACCTGTCGTACGCAGTATTTGTTCTGAAAACCAATAACATGGATAATACAAAGCCCAATAAACTGTGCATCATACCGATATTGGTCACATAGCTGCTTTTAGAAAGTTGAAAAAAATTGAGTTCTGCAAATGCCACCAAACCCGAAAAAATAGCTACCGCAAGCATTAACGGCCACAGTTTTCTAAAGGTATCACTTTTGTGGATATGAAAAATGAAGGTACTCCAATCTTTAGGGTTGTAATTGATCATCTTCTTGCTTTTTATTTAATAAGCCTTTGTTCTTTTTATCGTAAAACGGCTTTACTTACTTTTAAAAGTGCTTGCCCAGCCAAATAAACATCTTCGAAAGTGTTATAAAGTGGGACTGCACTTAAGCGGATCACATCAGGTTCGCGCCAATCGCCAAGTACGTAGTTAGCCATTAAGCCATCAAAAATCTGTTTACCATTTTGCTGAGCGATGATGGACAACTGCGCTCCCCTGTCTTTAACCGGCTTAGGTGTGATGATTTTATATTGCTCCACTCCCAGCGCTTTATTTACTTCATTAATAATAAATTCAAGATATGCAGTTAAAGTAATACTTTTATCTCTTAATGGTTCAATGAAGCCTGCTTGTTCGAAAATCTGAAGTGATGCATGGTATAAAGCCATTGGTATTACCTGTGTACAACTTACCTGCCAACCGTCTGCCCCGGCTTCTGGAATAAAGCCTTTTTCCATTTTAAAACGTTTGCTTTCCTGATAACCCCACCATCCTGCAAAGCGGTTCAATTCGGTGTTGTTGAAATGTTTTTCGTGAACAAAGATTCCGCTTATTCCCCCCGGACCTGAATTTTGATATTTGTATGAGCACCAGCAGGCAAAATCAACATCCCAATCGTGAAGCTTTACAGGAACATTACCTGCGGCATGCGCCAGATCCCAGCCTACAATGGCGCCGATTTCATGCCCTGCCTTTGTAATGGTTTCCATATCGTACCATTGTCCTGTGTAATAATTTATTCCACCAAATAAAACCAAAGCAATCTCATCTGCATTTTCTTTGATTTTAGCCAAGATATCTTCGGTATGGAGTATTTCTCCGCCTTCATTGGGGAAAACCTCTATAATCGCTTCTTTGGGGTCGAAACCATGAAATCTTACCTGGCTTTCTATTGCGTATTGATCGGATGGGAATGCGCCACCCTCCATGATGATCTTAAATCGTTTACCTTTAGGCTGATAGAAGCTAACCATTAACAAATGAAGGTTTACGGTTAAGGTATTCATCGGACAAACTTCCGATGGTAATGCGCCAACAATTGGGGCCATTAACTTTTTGAGTGCCTTGTGGTAGAACATCCAGGGTTCGTTTCCGTCGAACCAGCCCTCTACTGCATAGTTGGCCCAGTTGTTAAGCTGGCCTTTTAAAACTTCTCCGGCAACTTTAGGTTGAAGCCCTAATGAATTGCCGCACAGGTAAATAAAATCTTTTCCATTGTGGTTTGGGAATAAGAACTGAGACCTGAAATCGCGTAGCTGGTCGGCTTTGTCTTGTGTTTGCGCAAATAATAAGTTGTTTTCAAAATTCATTGCCTCAATATTACAAAAAAAGCAGGTATTGTTTCCAAACCTGCTTTTCAATTTATGTTATTTTATTAAACCTTGTTTGGTTTGCTCACATATTTATTGCCTTTTACAAAGAACCGCCATGGTAATAAAGCATGCTCTTTTGCGTATGCAATGCCTACGCGAGGTGTGGCGGCAATATCTTCATCTAGGTAGCGGATAGCATGGTCTTCGATCCAGATCTCATCTCCCATTAGATTTTTGGCATTAAAAGTTTTGTCTATTCCCAGTGCTTTTGCTGCAGAGCCTGGGCCAGCCGAAATAGCGCCCTTTGTATGCGGCATATTTCTACGTTGCTCAATAATGTCGATCCCAACCAAAGGTTCTATACCTCTGATTAAAACAGCATGCGGGTCATTTTCTTTCGAACTTACAATATTGAAGAGATTGTGCATACCATAACAAAGATATACATAGGCGATGCCTCCATTGCTATACATCGTTTCTGTCCGGTTGGTTCTGCGGCCGCCGTAAGCATGCGAAGCTTTATCCTTTATTCCAAAATAAGCTTCGGTTTCGACAATGATGCCTGCGGTGATCTCGTTATCAATTTTGGTGTAGAGTATTTTGCCTAACAGATCTTTAGCCAGGCTAACCACATCTTCATTTAGATAATATTCTTGTTTTAGTTTCAATACCTTAATTAACTATTTGTTTAATATGATTGATATAACTTGCTCTAAATAAGTCTTATCTGTTTCATCAAATTTGTTTAACACTTCGCTGTCTACATCTAAAACGCCTATCACTTCGTCATTAACAATCAACGGCAAAACAATTTCTGATTTAGAGGCAGATGCACAGGCAATGTGACCAGGAAATTCTTCAACATCTGGAACGATAATGGTTTCTGCCTGTTGCCAGGATGCGCCGCATACGCCTTTCCCTTTTTTAATCCGCGTACAGGCTACCGGTCCTTGAAATGGACCTAATACCAATTCGTCTTGCTTTACCAGGTAAAAGCCTACCCAAAACCAATTAAACTGTTCTTTAAGTGCTGCTGCAACATTTGCGAGGTTTGCAATAAAATCGGTTTCGCCGTAAAGTAAAGCGTCTATCTGGGGGATGATCGATTGATATTGCTCTTCTTTTGAGGTATTTCTGGTGATCGTTAAATCTTCTGCCATTTTTTTTATTCTATAACCAAAGTTAATTATGATTTGTGAGATGTAAGGTAGTAGTGGATTTTAATGACGAAAATTTGAATGATAACCTATTCTTAAAATCCTTAGTTTTGGCATTATTAATTGCAAGTTTATGATCGTAGCCTTAACCATTACCAAATTCCGTGGCCTTGCCGTTCCTTTTGCATTTGTGGGGATGGCTGTTTTACGGTTGCCATTGTGGTTAAATAAGAGGTGCAGGTTCTGGAAGTTAATGGGGAGCGGAAAAGATGCTCAGGTAGATTTAGCTCCTGATTATAAACATTGGGCGGTGCTTACCACCTGGGATAACCGGAGCGATTGTGATGATTTTTATCGTAATTCTTTTGTGCTGAAATGGTTTGGTTTCTTCGGGATTGAAAGTTTCACTATCTTATTAAACCCTTTATCCAGTCATGGCTTATGGTCAGCAGTAGAGCCATTTAAATCCGACAAAATAAGTAATACCCATACGGGTAAGATTGCTGTAATTACAAGGGCGGCGATTAAATTTAATAAGTTAAAAGAGTTTAGGCGGAATATTAAAAGAGCAGCTGATGCCATGCGCACCGCTCCAGGTTTTATCATGTCGGCGGGTATTGGCGAAAATCCATTTTTCGATCAGGCTACCTTTTCGATCTGGGCCGATGCGGATAGTATGAAAAACTATGCTTATAGATCTTTTGATCATTCAGATGTGATTAAGCTTACCAGGGAGCGTGAATGGTACAGGGAAGAGTTGTTTGCCCGTTTCTCGATTGTAGATAGCTGGGGCGCGCTTAATGGTGTATCTGTTGAATTGTAAATAAAAATTTTAAAATAAATGAGAGTAGTAGCAGAACTTCCACATCCGGAATGTAAGATTACCATTTTTTCGATGAATCAAAAATACATTGTAAAATTTGAGCAGGGTACCTTTGAGCAAAGTTATAAACTTGCTGAACTTGATCTGAGTGGAGGTGGTGTTAACGATGTGTTTGAAATTATTGATGAGGAATTTATCCAAACGGTAGTAGCGCGATTCAAGCTCATGCGTTCTGATTTTACGGCTGCATATAATAGGCATCAATATTAATGACTTAACTTACCTAAGTTACTGATTAACAATAGATTTAATCGTTTTTCGAAATTATATTTTGATTTTATAACCATTTTTTGCTACCAGCAATACCTTTAACATTACTATTTGTTTAAGTGGATTGTCATAAATTATTGATATAAAGATTATTAAATTTACATACAGAATATAATTCCGAGTACTTATTTTGCCAAATAAATGGGAGGTTTGGGTAAAATCGTCATTTCGATTGTAGCACAGTCCCGAATTTTATGGAGATAAATCTTTGAACTAAGCTGAAAGATTCTTCGCTGCTATTAGGGTGACAAATAAAAAATGCGCTTAGCTGAATTAGATTCATCTAAGCGCATTTATGTTGGCTTGGAAAAAATCCTGAAGCAAGTTCAGATAACGAGTTGTGGAATGCTCCGTGTATTCCGTGTTTCAGTGGTTAAAACTTATTAAGCAATCACTGTATCGTGTACCACTACCCTGTACCAGTTATTAGAGAATTTTTCTACAGCATCTAAATGTACTTTATCTTCCTGGTAAGCATTATGGTCTGCAATGTTGGCAAAGGTAATGGTTAGCGAATAGGTAAAAGAGTTATCGGTAACAGGGCGTACAGGTGTACCTGCTGCTAAACCATAACTTAACGTTTTAATGTATTTTATAGGTTTTAAACTTTCGAAGAAGTTAGCGAAATCTGTGATCTCGGTTTTAGTCAGTTGAGGTTTTAACCAGAACATTACGAAGTGTTGGATCTGTCCTTTATCTGCGGTTTGGGTTTCTATCATGGTTCTTTTTTCGCTAAATATATAAATCATTTTTCTGGGCACAAAAAAAGTCCCGATTTACATCGGGACTTTTTTATCTTTAAAAACCTTTTTTAGTTTTTAGGTTGCACACGGCCAGATTTTCTGTCTTCACCTCTACCGATTAAATAACCGCCACCAGCTCCAACTAATCCACCGATGATGGCACCTCTACCTTTTTTCTTGTCAATTAAAGCACCACCAACCGCTCCGGCTGCACCACCAATAACAGCACCTTTAGCTGCATCGCTCCAGCCTTTTTTCTTAGCTGTTGGTTGTGTGCCACCGTAAGCACTGCTAGAACCTCCACCTGAGCTTGCATAAGATCTAGATGAGCTTGCTCTTCTTGCTGCAGCTAATTCTGCCTGGTGTTTAGCTTCTTTTTCCTGTTCTACTTTGGCCACTTCGGCTTTTTTAAAGCTATCTAATCTTAAACTATCCTTAACTGCTTTAATTGCCAATTGTTTTTCGGCCTGTTGTTGTTTTAATGCTGCTTCTTCTTTTGCCTTATTGTTACAAGCAAATAAAACTGATGAACTTAATGCGATTACTACCAATATCTTTTTCATAACTCTTAATTTTTAATATGACGCTTGTTTAGCTACCTAACCTCGCTAAACAGGTTTCAATGTGTTGTGTAATTTAGTTAATTACCCATACTAAAGAAAAAATGATGCCAAAATGTTTTGAAAAGAAAAATTATTCCAATAAATCTAAATACCAGAAGCCAGAAAGTGCCGTTGTTGAACAAGGTGAATTCTCATTATCTGTTGTTTTACTTGGAGTATTATAAGTTCTGAATACCTTCTCTCCAGTGGTGAAAGTGATTTTGTCCTTGAAAATTGGTCCTTCAAAAGCAAAGGTATGAAACTCTCCGTTTTCGCCACAGGGATCAATATCTGCCGGAAGTTGCCTGATCAAATCAAGGCTGATTACTTTTCCACAAAAATTTTCGAGATTTTGCTGTGTGCAAACAATGATGGTTTTATAGTTCAGGTTTAGGAATTCTGCAATTAAATGTTTTGTATCTTTTTTCCAAAGCGGGAAAATAGCCTTAAGGCCAATTTCTGCTAATTTGTTTTCACGATAATTACGTAAGTCCTCTAAAAAGATATCACCAAAAATAGAATGGGTAATACCCTCCTCCTTAAATTTAGAAAGATGATGCTTCATGGTACCATCGTAGGTTTCCATATCTGGCATTTCGCCCAAACGGATCTGATACAATGGAATACCGATGCTTTCGGCCTGTTTAATCAGTAAAGCTTCTCTAACGCCATGCATCGAAATGCGGTTGTATTTTTCAGTAACAGTAGTAATCAGGTAACGGATTTCGATAGTAGGATCTTGTAGAGCATAGTGTAATGCCAATGTACTGTCTTTACCACCGCTCCAATTAAAAACACAAAGCTTTTTATCTGGCATTGGCTAATATTTCTTTTAATTCTGTAATGCCTTCTACAGCGTTTTTCTCAATGCTGATCACGTTTTTATAACGTTTTACATCGGGTGTTCTTGGATCGATAATGTATTTGTCAACAAAGGAAGGCACAAAATCGATTAAACCTGCCGCCGGATAAACGGCCAATGAAGTTCCGATTAGTACAAACAAGTCTGCCTGTTTGCAGAGTTTAGCGGCTACTTCTATCATGGGTACAGCTTCGCCAAACCAAACTACATGCGGACGAAGTTGAGAACCCAGCTCGCAAAACTCCCCCATTTTGATTTCTGAACCAACGATTGGATAGGTTAAATCAGCTTTGCTATCTGATTGTGATTTGGTAATAACGCCATGAAGATGGGTGACTTTGGTAGAACCTGCTCTTTCATGTAAATCATCAATGTTTTGGGTAATAATTTCAACGTCGAAGTCTTTTTCCAGTTCGGCAAGCACCTCGTGAGCCAGGTTAGGCTTTGCGGCCAAAACCTGCCTTCTCCTTTCATTATAAAATTCTTGTACCAATTCGGGATTTTTTTCCCAGGCCTCGGGGGTAGCTACATCGTAAACATTATAGCCCTCCCATAATCCATCAGAATCCCTAAATGTTTTTAACCCACTTTCGGCACTGATCCCTGCTCCTGTTAAAACAACTAATTTCATATATGATACACAGATTTAAGTGATTACAATGATTGGCGTTACACAGATTTAAATGATTTCACGGATTGACTGTGGTTGATGAATTTTTTAGCTATGTTTTCGTCTGCCTTAAAAATCTCCGGGTGGAACATACAGGCTAAAGCTTCTATACCTTCAACCAGCGTACCTACGCTCGGTTGAGTGAACATATCAAAATCTGCAATATAAACCTGATTGTTTTTTACGGCCTCAAGATCGGTCCAGCCAGGTTTTGACGTTAACAGTTCCATTTCTTCCACGCTTCTTTTCATATCAAAACCACATGGTGCAATAACCAGAACCTCTGGATTATACTTCAGGATTTTATCCCACTGGGTTACAATAGAGTCGCCACCAGGGTTAGACAACATATCAACGCCGCCGGCTGCTGCAATCTGGAAAGGAATCCAATGTCCGCAATTGTAGATCGGTTCGATCCACTCCATCAGCATAATCCTTTTTAACGGTGCACGGTTTGCCCTAAGCTGATCTAAAATATGATCTGTTTTCTTTTGCAGGCCAGCCAGATAGTTTAACGCTACCTCTTCCTTTCCTAAAGCCCTGGCAATGGTAATGGCGCATTCGAAAACATCCTGTAAGTTATTTGGCGATAAAGGTACCAGTATTGGCTGTTTACTAAGCTTCATTAAGGCTGTTTCGGTACAAACAGTATCGATGTTGCACACCTCACAAATATCCTGAGTGAAAACTACATCGGGTGCGATGCTTTCAAGCAGTGCATCATCTACCCAATACAAACTTTTGCCTTGTGCTTTTGATGCCGAAAAGATCCGGTCTATTTCGATACTCGAATAGTTTTTTCCTTCTAGTATGCAACGTACAACTTTTGGTTGATCTGCGGCCTCTTTAGGGCATTCGAATGTTACGCCATGCAGGTATTCTTGCAGGCCCATATCGTAAATCATTTTAGTGGCGGCAGGTAAAAAGGAAACAACTTTCATATCTATGTTTTATGCATTATCCTGTCCCGATTTTACATAGGGATCAGAATCTGATAGTTTTTATTAGGCAAAATAAATCCGATAGTTATCGGATCAGTATGACGAGGAGTCTAAGTTAAAAAAAATCCTCTTTTGAATCTAATCAAAAGAGGATTTCTATGTTGTTTTCACTTATTTGACGTTATACCAAACAATGGATCTTGCTACAATTCTTGTACTTGCAGTTTTAATACCGGGTATTTTGCTTTTAAAATTTCAAAAGCTCCAAAAAGCAAAGCACCATAAATCATTGTTCCTTCTAAGAATCTGATCTCGAACGGAATGGCTTTAATTAAACAATCTATAAAACCATTTAAGTTTTGTGTATATAGTGGGTTTTTATACCATGAACCAATATCACTTACAATCCAATGGATGAATACAATTACAATTGTAGATAAAAATAAGCTAGCAATATTTACCTTTTTTAATAAAAAACGACCTGCTAAAACCATTAATGCGATCGCAAGGTATGTCCAAAGTTCCTGAACTAAAAACATATCTACATACTGCTTATAGATCGTTGTATAAAGTACTAAATCGCTTAAAAACAAACTCAATAACGGAAAAGCAAACGCTTTAAGATGATCTTTAAAATATGCTCCTCCAAATAAAGCTACCGCTCCTATTGACGAAAAATTGGCAAACTTTAATTCATCTGAGTTGAATGTTACCAGCAAACGTAAAGCGGTTATTGCCAATATCATTAACAACAAAATTAAAGTACGTGGATTAAATTTTAAATGAGACATGTTATTTCTGGTTAATATTTAAGCAAAGTTAAATTTTTATTAGCGGATATTAAAACTTACACCTGTATTAAAGTTGAAGCCTAGGCTATTGTAACCAATAATTTCACTGTATTTTTCGTTCAGAATGTTTTTTGCATCAAAAAATATCTTTACACGTTTCTTTGCCAATGCATATTCGGCATAAGCATTTAACAATTTATAAGCAGATAAATTGTCGACTGTATACGTGTTAAAATTACCATCAGTACGTTTGCCGAAATAACGGTAATTTGCGCTCACATATAAATTGCTCGTAGCCTGTGCGCCTGCAGTAATGCCAAATGTATGTTTTGGCCTGCGGAAAAGGTAGTCGGCAACGACGTTATCAACAAAGTTGAACTCATTGCCTTCTACATAAGCGTAATAGCCATTAATGTTAAACACACTGAATTTAACTGCCGGTTCAACTTCGAAACCTTTGGTTTTCTGACTTATCTGGTTAATGTATCCGTTAGGATAAGCATAGATAATGGCGTCAGTTAAATCGCGTTTGTAACCTGCTAAACGTAAGCTAAATTTGTTATCAGCGAAGCTAAAGTTAACACCAGCTTCGTAATTCTTCGATTTTTCCGGCTTTAAATCCAAATTAGCACCAAACTGACCAAAAAGCATGTTTAAGGTAGGAACTTTAAATGCTGTTGAAACCGTTCCGAATAATTTTATCTCCTTAATGATATTGATGCTTGGGGTAATTGAGTAGGTATAGTTTTCGCCATATTGTTCATGTTTATTGTAACGTCCGCCAACTTCAAGGTTAAACACACTTAAATCGTGTAAGAATAATGATCCGTATGCAGCAAAAATGTTGGTTTCCGGTTTATCGGTTGCGGATGATAATTTCATCAAACGGTTATCGATCCCCACCAATAAATCAAGTTTGTTCCCCAATTTTTGGTTGTAGAATAAATCCAATAGTGATACCCTTCCTTCGTTAATGCTTGGGTACTGGCTATGCGCATCGTTTCTGGTACTTTCGAAACTATAGTTTAAGGTTACTTTACCAGTTGCAAATTCGTATTTGGCATTGGTACCTGCAGCAAAGTTTTTCAGGATAGAATAATTGTTTGCATCGGTAAAAGCGCCACCATCGAAATTGTAATTGCCATAATAGTAACGTACAAATGGATTTACAGAGAAATGATTATCCAGTTTGATCCCGAAATTTGCATTTAAGCCATCGGTTTTAAAACCATCTTTATCAAACATGGCTGTACTTCCTACTGGGGTTGCCGCTTCTGAAATTCCATCAGTTTTGGTGTGTGTATAGTTGATATTATACGAAAAACCTTCAACACCACCATTTAAGCCGATGGTTCCTTTATAGGTTTCGTAACTGCCTGCACTGGCCACACCATAAATGGTATTACCTTTTGGGCCACCTTTTTTAGTAATGATATTGATTACTCCTGCAACGGCGTCAGAACCATAAATGGTAGACTGACCGCCTCTTAAAATTTCGATGTGATCGATCTGGTCGATAGAAATCAATCTTAAATCGAATGCACCTCCGTTTCCTGATGGATCGTTTTGCACAATACCATCAATTAAAACCACGGCGTAAGCACTTCCTGCACCTCTAAAAAACACCGATTTGTTTAATCCCGGATTGCTGCTTGAACCTGCTACAATAATCCCTGCCTGCTCGCTAATAAGTTCTGGCAATGATTTACCGTTACTGCGCTCCAATACTTCACGGCTAATGATCGTAACCACTTTACCTGTTTGTGATTGTTTCTGATCGTTTTTAGTTGCAGAGATTACAACATCTTTAAGCTGCAAACTGTCTTGAGTTTGAGCATTAGCCACCTGGCTAACCATTAACTGCGCTAGCCCTAAACTGGCTACAGTTAGCATTCTTTTTTTGTTCATTTGATTGTGGTTTTGCCCACAGCCAACAGATAGAAAAGGAAATGAAAATACGAAAAACGTTAGGTATCTCAATCCTAGCTTCAATCCCCGAAAGCTATGAAATTAAATGCTGAAGGCAGGTCTTCTGACTTACTCCCGTTTTTCTGTCTTCCCGTACCAGATAAATGGAACAGTGACTTATAGATTGAAAAACGTTATAGAGCTTACAGCTGCGGGACAGTTACAGATTTACACTGTATTCCCTTTTAATTCCGGATGTAAAGCCGGAAACCAAAAGCGCTGCAAAAGTAGCAAAATTAAACAACATGTAAAATGGATGATGGAAAATGGTGGTTTTAATAGAAAAAGCTAAATTAGGAATCAAATTTTTACCCATGAGAAGAATATTAATTGTTACATTTTCATTAATAAGCCTAACTGTTATGGCGCAAAAAACCGATACTGTTTTTCTGAAGAAACTGATGGAATCTAGGCCTGAGCTTTTTTCTGCTGTACTTCATCATCCTGATCAAAACCAAACCCAGATTCTCTATACCCAGGTTAACCGTGATGCGAAGAATAAACCCACTTTTAAAACCTTTAGTTACAATTTAGATCCACATCATTATTTTTATCCTGCGAGTACAGTTAAGCTAGCTGCTGTGATTTTTGCCCTGGAAAAAGTAAACCGCTTAAAAAATACAGGCTTAACGGCTAAGAGTACCATGATTACCGATAGTGCTTATAAAGGACAAACTAAGGTTTTAACAGATTCAAGCGCTAAAAATGGGCTTCCATCAATAGAACATTACGTTAAAAAGATTTTGCTTACCAGTGATAATGATGCTTTTAACCGTTTATTCGAGTTTATTGGTCGCGCGGAGATTAATGAAAAGCTGAAAGCGAACGGACTACACGATAGCCGCATTTTAAACCGCCTGGCTATTGGCGATGCAGGAGAATCAGCTAAACATACCAATCCAATCAAATTTTACAATGGTGAACAATTGGTGTACGATCAATTGCCACAATACGATGCAAAAGAGTATGAATTGAAGTTAAGCAATTTGGTAATGGGGACAGGATACATGGACAGTACCGACAAGCTGGTAAACAAACCCTTCAGTTTAGCGGGGAAAAATGCTTTTGCTATTAACGATCAACAGAAATTAATGCAGAAATTGATTTTTCCTGAGACTTTTCCGGTTAAAGAACGGTTTAACCTTAGCAAAGCGGATTACAAACTCATTTATACTTATATGAGTAAGTATCCAACGGAAAGTGATTTTCCTAAATACGATCCGAAAGCGTTTTGGCCAACCTATGCCAGGATGTTGTATTATGGCAGGGAACAGGTAACACCTGATCAAAATATCCGCATCTTTAATAAATATGGTGATAGTTACGGCTATATTATAGATAATTCCTATTTTGTTGATTTTAAAAACGGAGTAGAATATTTCTTAACCGCAGTGGTACAGAGCAATGAGGATGGCATCTTCAACGACAATAAATACGAGTACGAAACGGTTTGTTTCCCTTTTATGAAAAATCTGGGAAGAACCATTTACGAATTGGAACTAAAAAGGGTTAAAAAACAGAAGCCAGATTTAAGTAAGTTTAAAATGAATTACGCTTATTAAAACCTTTCTTATCTTTTAAGGTTTGTTGCGTATTAATTGTATAAAAAACTATACATTAATTAAAAAATAATATATTCGCATTTCAAATAAAAGAATACATTTCTAATGGCTAAATTATTAATAATTGACGATGAGCGTGCGATAAGGAGTACCCTACGCGAAATTCTGGAGTACGAAAATTACGATGTTGAAGATATCGATAACGGTATTGATGGCCTCGAAATGATCAAAAAAGGAAATTTCGACTTGGTGCTTTGCGATATCAAGATGAATAAGATGGATGGTATGGAAGTGCTTGAACAGGCACAGATCATTAAACCTGATTTGCCATTCATTATGATATCTGGTCATGGAACAGTTGAAACTGCCATTGAAGCCAGTAAAAAAGGAGCTTTCGATTTTATTTCTAAACCACCTGATTTAAACCGGTTATTAATTACGGTCCGCAATGGTTTAGACCGTGGAAATTTAGTTACCGAAACTAAGGTTTTAAAACGTAAAGCGAGTAAAACCCGTGAGATTTTAGGCGAATCGGAAAGCATTTCTAAAATTAAAGAAACCATAGAACGTGTGGCTCCTACCGAAGCCCGTGTATTAATTACTGGTGCAAATGGTAGTGGTAAAGAGTTGGTAGCCCGTTGGTTGCACGAAAAATCGAATCGTGCCGATAGTCCTTTAATTGAGGTGAACTGTGCGGCTATTCCTTCAGAACTGATTGAGAGTGAGTTGTTTGGACATGAGAAAGGTTCGTTTACCTCTGCTGTTAAACAACGCATCGGTAAATTTGAACTGGCTAATGGAGGTACTTTATTTTTAGATGAGATTGGCGATATGAGTCTTTCTGCCCAGGCAAAAGTTTTACGTGCCTTGCAAGAGCATAAAATTTCGCGTGTAGGTGGTGAAAAGGAAATTGAAGTAAATGTTCGTGTTTTAGCGGCAACCAATAAAGATTTACTGAAAGAAATCGAAGATGGTAACTTCCGTATGGATTTGTACCACCGGTTAAATGTAATCAATATCCATGTTCCGCATTTAACGGAGCGAACTGATGATATTCCTGTTATTGCCCAAAACTTTTTAGAGAATATCTGTAACGATTATGGGATGCCGGTTAAGAAAATAAATGATGGCGGTATGGCTGCTTTACAAGCTTTGCCTTGGACAGGTAATGTGCGTGAGCTACATAATATGATTGAGCGTTTGATTATTTTGAGCGATAAGGTAATTACCGAAAATGATGTACGTGCGTTCGCAAATCCAGGAGGTGGTACAAACATTGGTGCCGCAACCAGTGCTCAAATTGCTGGTGCTGCCGGTTCGAGTCTGGCTTTTTCTTTCGATTCTTTTAATAATTTTCAGGATTATAAAGATCATGCAGAGCGCGAATTTATCAAATTCAAGCTGGAAAAGAACAACTGGAATGTATCAAAAACGGCGGATGAGATTGATATCCAAAGAAGTCATTTGTACAGCAAAATTGAGAAATTCGGCTTAAAAAGAGCTGAATAACCTCCAGCCCCTAAAGGGGGGATCGACTATATTTTTTGTTATAATTTAAAGTTGAAATGAGCAGATTATCTTAATCATTTCAACTTTTTTTATTAAAGATAATTTATGTTGAAGTAAATGATGTACGGATGTGGATTTAGGGGTTAACCCATATAATCATTCTGCCTCATTAGCAACGCTCTGTATTTATTAAAGATTGCGGTTTTAGAAACGAAACCTAAATATTGGTTCTGCGCAGTTAATACAGGTAAAATCCATACATTATCTTGCTCCATTTTCTCTAGTACGGTCTTCAAATCATCATTTTCGGTAATGGCGTTCGGCGCTGGTTGTACCAAATAAGAGGCTTGCAAATTTTCCTTATCAGGGTGGTTGATCATCTCATTAAATAGTTCTTCTATGTAAATGATCCCCTTAAAATCGCCTAATTCGTCTGTTACAGCACAAATGTTTTTATGCGATTGCATAATCTCGTTCATCTTAGCGGAAATCAGATCGTTCATGTTTAATTGAGGATAAGTTTTCTCGATCAAATACTTTAATTTCATCTGGTTTAAAACCGTTGTATCCTTATCCTCATGTGATAATAACTCACCCTTATCGGCAAGTGCTTTAGTATAAATAGAATGTTTTTGCGAGCTGCGGTTAATGGCATAAGAAATTGCAGTGGTAATCATTAGCGGTACCATTAAGATATATCCCCCGGTAATTTCGGCAATCAGGAAGATCCCGGTTAAGGGAGCGTGCATAATCGAGCCTAAAGCAGCTGCCATGCCGGCCACAATAAAATTAGATACGTTTAATTGCGCCAAACCAGATAGATTTATCACATAGGCAAAGATAAACCCGATTAAACCGCCCATAATTAAACTGGGTGCAAACGTACCACCATTTCCACCAGCACCCAAGGTAACCAAAGTCGCTATCGATTTCATGAAAATGGTTACTACTGTAAACAACACCACTAAAGCAGGAATGGTATTGTAATCGGCGAAAATACTATTATTGATCACCGCCTGGTAATCGCCTTTTAATAAGCCTTTTATCGTAATATATCCTTCACCATATAAAGTTGGAAATAGAAATACCAAAGCTCCTAACATCAAACCACCTACAATCACTTTGGTATAAGGATGTTTTATTTTATAGAACAATCCTTTTACTGCATAATTGGCTTTTGTAAAATAAATGGAGAATAGGCCGATAAAACAAGCCAGTATCACATAATAAAACAGTGCGTTCACTTTCCATCCTTCTGTAACCAAAAAGAAAAGCTGTTGTGTGTAGAATAATCTTGCTACTACAGCAGCTGTTGCAGCTGATAATAAAAGGGGGATAAACGCAGGAATGGTAAACTCTGGTAATAAAATTTCGATAGCGAAAACAATCCCAGCCACTGGGCTGTTAAATGCTCCTGCGATACCTGCTGCTGCGCCACAGGCCACCAGCATGGTAATTTCGCGATAGGATAAGCCCAATAAACGGCCAAGGTTTGAGCCTATTGCGGATCCACTGGTAACAATGGGTGCTTCCAAACCTGTTGAACCACCAAAGCCTACCGTAACGGCTGCGGTAATAATTTGCGAATAAATATTGTGTGCTTCTACTTTACTTGATTTTTTTGAAATGGCATAAAGCAAAGGGGTTAAACCTGTTTCGAATTTTGTTTTGCGGATAAAGTATTTGATGTACAAAACCGTTAAGAAAATACCGATCATCGGAAATATAAAATAGAGGTAGTATTTATATTGCCAGTGCCAGTCTGATTGAAGAAATTCTTCGATATGATGGGTTAAACTTTTTAAAACAGCAGCTGCGAGTCCTGCTAAAATCCCTACAATTACTGCAAGGATAATTAAGAAATTACGGTTTGATATTTTAGATTTTCGGTACTGGTTAATCTTATCAAGGTAATTTACAAATCTGATGTACATTCTATTGTTTTTTAATAGAGGGCTAATAGCCAAAAGTAACAAAAACAACTAAACAAGCCAATTTAAAGGGCTGTTTTATGCATCAAATTTATCCAATAACTTAATTAAGGTTGCGAAGTCTTTTGGATACGGGGCATCAATCACGATATCTTTGTCATCTAATCCTTTAAAAACCAAATGTCTGGCATGTAATGCGAAACGTTTCATAATGGGCTGCTCTTCTTCACCTTTGGTTAATTTATAACCTCTCTTTATTGACGAAAGAAAAACAGGTTTCCCTTTGTACATATCATCACCAACAATGGCGGCCCTTTGTGTTGCTAAGTGAATACGGATCTGGTGCATACGGCCAGTTATTGGCTTGCACTCAACCAATGTATAATGTTTGTAGTATTTTAACGAATCGAAAATGGTTTCTGCTCTTTTGCCTTCTGCCCTATCAATGGTTACATTTTTATTGCCATCATTCAAGATCGGAAGATCAACAGTTAACTGGTCGAAAATGACATGCCCATCTACTACCGCATGATAGGTTTTATTCACCTTTCTTCTTTCAAACTGCATAGAAGCATGACGGTAACCTTCAGGATTTTTTGCGATAATTAAAGCGCCGGAAGTTTCTTTATCCAAACGATGACAAACCTGTGCATCATCGCTATACTGTTTGGCCAAGCGTAATACATTGGTTTCTCCAGATCCACCACGTTCATCGAGCGAGGCTAAAAATGGAGGTTTATTGATAACAATAAAATCGTTGTCTTCGAAAAGAATAAGGTCTTTAAAATTTGGAAACTTCAAACTGTGCTGTAATTAATGAAGCGCAAAAATACGATTTTATTTTTATTGCTTGAGGAATTAACCACAGATAAAAAGGATGAACACAGATAAAGCGATAAAGAAAACGATAATTACTTACAAGGGCTTCATCCTGAACTTGTTTCAGGATGAATTAACTATGCATAAAAAACACAGATTAATCATCAGAAAAAATCTGTGTTAATCTGTGTCTATCTGTGGTAAAGCTATTTAAGAAAGCTCAAACTTATAACCTACCCCTTTTACTGTTGATACATAAGTTTCGCCTAATTTTTCTCTTAGTTTACGGATGTGAACATCAATAGTTCTATTGGTTACTACTACCGAATCTTCCCAGATATTTTTAAGGATCGATTCGCGGGTATAAACTTTTCCTGGTTTTGATGCCAATAAGTATAGAAGCTCAAATTCTTTTTTCGCCAATACCACTTTGTTACCGCCTTGAAAAACCAAATAAGCCTCACGGTCGATTACTAAATCGCCAATTTCCAATTTGTTTTCAGATACTTCTTCTGTTCCTGTATTTCGTCTTAAAATCGCATTAATGCGGCTAACTAAAGCACGTGGTTTAATCGGTTTTGCGATATAATCATCAGCACCTACATTAAAACCTGCAATTTCAGAATACTCTTCACTTCTGGCAGTTAAGAAAACCATAAATGTATTCTTGAATTCAGGTATTGCACGCATTAAACGGCAAGCCTCAATCCCATCCATTTTAGGCATCATAATATCCAGGATAATCAAATCTGGATGTACCTTTTTCGCAACGGTAATTCCTTCTTGGCCATTGGTAGCTGTGAAAACCTGATAACCCTCTTTTTTAAGGTTATATTCAATAAGCTCCAGAATATCTGGTTCATCATCAACAATTAATATTTTCTGACCTGCGTTGTTCATAGTTAAATATTTGTTACGAAAGTAGTGTCTATGATGCAATATTTAGTTAAGCCTAAGTTAAGAAATTGTTAATTACTTAAATTAGTTTAACATGGAATTAGTTTTAAAGTAACGTTTTGGCTAAAAACGTCTCTAACTCATCACCACGCAGGTTTTTAGCAATTATTTTTCCAGAAGGATCAACTAAGTAAGAAGTTGGGATAGCCTGTACCTGGTATTTTTTTACCGTTGCACCGTTAAAATCTTTTAATTCGGAAACGTGTGCCCAGGTTAATCCATCTGCTTTCACTGCACCTAACCATGCTGCCTTGTCGGTATCCAGCGAAATGCCAATGATATTAAAGTTCTTATTTTTATATTTATTATACACCTTAACTACGTTGGGATTTTCCTGGCGGCAAGGCTGGCACCATGATGCCCAAAAATCAATCAGCACATATTTTCCTTTATAGTCTGATAAACTTACAGGTTTGTCATCTGCTGTATTAATGGTAAATGCCGGAGCAACCTGCCCTACCTGAACCGCTTTTAAAAGCGCCATCTGTTTTACAAAAGTATCAACTGTGGCATTGCCTTTAATTTCTTCTTTCACTTCATCCGCAAATTGTACCAGTTCTGCTTCAAATTCCTGCGGACTCAAAGTATTCATGGCATAGAAACTGGCAAGCGTACCTTTATTGTCTTTAGCAAATTTTATGATCTGCGTGTTTAATTGATTGATATACGATTCGTACTGAGGTTTCATTGCTTCTAGCACAGCTGCCCTGTTCTGAGGTTGTGTTGCTACTTTTGCTTCGAAATCGGCCTGTAGTTTTTCTACCTGTTTTGCAAAGTTGTTTCTAATCGTATTTAGTTCTGATAATTTTTCTACCTCATTTGCCCCCGAAATTTTATATGCCATTGTTTTATCAGCTAAATCAGCTTCTAATTTAATGTCGTCGCCATTTTTTGCAATTAACATAAACTCATGGTTACCTACCGATACCCTAAAGAAATCAACCGATGGGGTTTTGCGGATGAATTTAAATTCACCTTTTTCTGATAGATTGGTAGAATCGATTGCAACCATATTGCTATTTTGCATCCCGTATAAAAATACTTTCTTCTCCGTGCCTGGGTTTTGGAAAGTTCCATCAATCGTAAAGCTATCTTTGGGTTTACATGCAGTGAAGGCAATCGCGATCAGCATAATCAGGCTCAATTGTTTTAATCTCATTATTTCAGTTTTTCAAGTATTAATTCGTTTAATTTTTTAGCATCGGCTTTTCCTTTGGCTAATTTCATTACATCACCAACAAATAAACCTAAAACGCCCTTTTTGCCTTTCTTGTACGCTTCTACCTGTTGTGGGTATTTATTTAACACTTCATCAATAAAACTACTTAATTCGTCTCCGTTTTCAGAGATTAATAAGTTTAATGATTGTGCCAAATCGGTAACTTTTGCATTTTCTTCCAGCTCAACAGCCGGTAATAATTGTTGAATGGCAATTTGTTGTGTAATTTTTTTATCGTCAACCAGATTAATTGCTTCTGCCAGTTGTGCCGGATTAACTTTGAAATCAGAGATCGTAATCCCTTTTTCATTTAAAACAGCTCTAATCGGACCTATTAACCAATTAATTAAGCTTTTTTTGTTGTGAACAGCCGACTGTGCCTGGTTAAAGTAGTTTAACAGGTCTAAATCTTCGGCAAAAAGAGCCGCATCAGCTTTACTGATCCCAAAGTCAGCAACCATCTGCTGGGAAATTTCATTTGGTAAAGCAGGCATTAAAGATTTAATCTCCGTTAACCAATCATCAGAAATATAAATGGGTTGCAGATCGGGATCTGAAAAATAACGATAATCATTCGCTTCCTCTTTAGTACGCATCGGTGATGTAGTGCCTTTATCAGCATCAAAATTCAATGTGCTCTGAATAATTCTTCCCCCATTGCTAATCACTTCTACCTGACGGCCAAATTCGAAACCCATCGCTCTACGTACGTTACGCATAGAGTTTAGGTTTTTTACTTCGCAACGTGTTCCAAATTCGGTAGTGCCCTGTGGGCGTATAGAAATATTGGCATCGCAGCGCAAACTACCTTCTTCCATATTGCCGTCGCTTACATTTAAATGCCTCACCAGTTTCCTGATTTCACTTAATAAAACAGATGCTTCTTCTGAACTGCGGATATCGGGCTCGGTTACAATCTCAATTAAAGGTACACCCGCACGGTTCAAATCAACCAGCGAATAGTTATCATCCTGATCATGGATACTTTTTCCGGCATCTTCTTCCAGGTGAATGCGATTGATTCCGATTTTCTTCGTAGAACCATCAGCCAGTTGCAGCTCCAGAAAACCATTTACACAGATAGGTTGATTATCCTGCGTAATCTGATAACCTTTTGGCAAGTCGGCATAGAAATAATTTTTCCTATCAAAATGGTTAGTTTGGTTAATGGTACAGTTTAAAGCCAGGCCAATACGGATGGCTTTTGCTACTACTTCTTTATTTAACTTTGGTAAGGCTCCTGGCAATGCCAGCGAAACCGTAGATATATTTTGATTGGGTAAAGCCCCGAAAGATGCACTGTCAGCAGAAAATATTTTAGTGTTGGTATTTAACTGAACGTGTATTTCTAGTCCTGAAACGAGTTCGAAAGCAGTTTGGGGGCTTGTTTCTTGTAAAGGCATTTAAAGCTTCGTGTTATTATAAGTGTTATTAACCACAGATTTTTAGGCCTAATGCTGACTTAATCTGTGGTTAAATATTAATGTGTCAAATATAGTTATTATTTAGTCTTTCGTTAAAAAAGGCTTGATGGAGAAATTTTCAGAAACTCCTGCCAAGGCAATCCTCCTGCTCCAACTAAAAGTATTTTATTGGGCTTGTACATTTTGTTAAAAGCATCCATTCCCGAAGTACCAGTAACATGGCCTGTACTTTTAACTTCTATACCAATTATTTTACCTCGTTTCTCTAAAATAAAATCTACTTCATCGTTTCTATGCCGCCAATAAAATACTTTATAACCTTCTACAAATGAAGAATTTAATAAATGTGCACCTATTGATGATTCTACCATTCTCCCCCATTCTGCTGGCTGTTTTTTTATCTCTTCAAAGAATTCATTTCTTTGCGCGCTTACCAAAGCATTATTATGCACCTGGAATTTTGGACTGGATGAACGTTTACAGATCACATCAGCCGCAAATTTTTCAATACCACCCAGTAAACCGGCAGTATCTAATAAATGTAAATAATGCGACAATGTTGTGGTATTGCCTGCATCGGAGAGTTGACCTAATATTTTGGTGAAAGACAGGATCTGACTGGAATATAAACAGCCCAATTCAAACAAGCGTTTCATTAATGCAGGTTTGTCTACACGGGTTAGCATTAAAATGTCTTTCGAAATACTGGTTTCTATCAAGGCATTTGAGACATAATTTTTCCATCGCTCTTCGTCGTTGATTAGACCTGCAGCGCTCTATCTGAAGCAGCAACAGCATCTGCAGATTCAAATATATAAGGCGTATCTATTTCCTTGATCAATTGACTGATCAATGTTGTTTTGCCTATTTGCCTAGGGCCTACAAGCACTTGAATAAACCTTTTTGGTTCATTCAAAACTTTTACAAGTTTCTGTAAGTAAGACCTTTGGAACATATTTGACAATTTACTCAATGCAATGAGTAAAATTACTCAATACGCTTAGTAATTCAAAACGATTAATAAGTTCTAATTAATAATTCTAACACGAAATGTTATTATCTCTTTGTCTGCATATAAAAATTAACAAATAAATAACTGTTAATAAACGAGTTATGGTTGTTTTTACATTTTACTCAATGAACTGAGTAAAATTACTCAATTGCCTGTGCAATCGTTAAAGAATGTTAAATGGGGTGACTCTGGTTAAACCAGAACGTATTGAGTTTGTCTATCGGTAAACACACAAAAGAAACCTTTAATTAAAAACATTATGAAAAAGTTATTTTTATTTGCTGCAGTTCTGATGGTTTCATTATTCAGCATAAACAATGCAAAAGCACAGGTTAGCTTAAATATCAATATTGGTTCTCAACCAGTTTGGGGTCCAGCGGGATATAATCATGTAGAATATTATTATTTTCCTGATATAGATGCCTATTATAATGTGCCTTCTGCAAAATACATTTACTCGAATGGCGGACGTTGGGTTTGGGTAAGCAGTTTGCCTGCCCAATACAGGAACTTTGATTTATACCGTGCCTATAAAGTGGTAATCAATGAGCCAAAACCGTATTTAAGAAACAAAATCTATGTAACCAGGTACAGTAAATATAAAAATTACGGTGGCCGCCAAAGTATTATAAGAGATAGCCGTGATACCAAATATTATGTAGTAAAAGGACATCCGAACTATAATGGGAACAAAACTGTATTGATTAATAATAACCGCCCAGTACGTAGGGAGAAAACTGTTGTAAAGGTAAATCAAAATTCAAGGTATGCCCGAAACAACGAACACAAAACTAATAACAAAGGTGGGAATGACCGTCCTGAAAGAAATAACAGTCAGGGCCGTGGTAACGAGCGCCATTAATATTAATATTTAGTTGTAAATAAAGGAGCTTCGAAAGAGGCTCCTTTATTGTTTACTTACTTCTGGCACGTAGTTTGGCTATAAATAATAAACACTAAATGAATTGATTATGAGAAGATTATTTTTAATGGTTGCATTGATGATGGTTTCATTGTTCAGCATCCCCGCTAAAGCACAGTTAAATGTTAATGTTAACATTGGTTCGCAACCACTTTGGGGACCAACAGGTTATGATCATGTTGATTACTACTATCTTCCTGACGTAGAAAGTTATTATTATGTTCCACAAAAGCAGTTTGTTTACTTAAATGGGAACGATTGGGTTTTTGCAAATTCTTTACCTTCGAGATATGGTAATTACAATTTATACAACGGTTATAAAGTTGTGATCAATTCGCCCAAGCCCTATTTGAATTTCAGGAATGATAAGGTAAAGTATGTAAAATATAAAGGTAATAAAGGCCAGCTCGTAATAAGAGATAGCCGCGATAGCAAATATTATGTTGTAAAGGGACATCCTCATGGTATGCCTCCAGGACAGGCTAAAAAGATTTATGGAAAACAGAATAATGGAAATAACGGAAAGGGCCACGGAAATGGTAAAGGAAAACACTAATGCCCAATTTTATTAACCGATTTAAAAAGAGCTTCTTTCGGGGCTCTTTTTTTATATATCTGTTACAATAGAAGTTTTGGCACAGCGTTTGAATTATTGAAATACACACAAATAAAATGGATTATTATGAAAAAGTTATTTATCATCTCCGCGATTTTAGGTATCGTGGCTTTAACATCTAATCAATCTAACGCTCAGGTAAGTATTAACGTAAATATTGGCGCTCAACCTACCTGGGTTCCTGCCGGTTATCAAAGCGTTGATTATTACTACCTTCCTGAAGTTCAATCTTACTATTACGTTCCGCAAAGACAATTTGTTTATTTAAGCGGAAACAGATGGACCAGATCGAGGTATTTGCCTGCAAGATATAGGGGTTATAATTTGCACCATGGCAGAAAAGTGGTGGTTTATGGCAATACTCCATTTCGTAGTTACAACACGCATAGGGTAAGATATTCAAATCATGATAATTATTACCGTTCATCTTACGGTGGTGGAAACAGGGTACGTTATAGTTCGCCAAGAAATAATTACAGATCTTACCGCGTAGACAACCGATACCATGATAGAAGAGTAAATTCGAGTTTATTCTCTAGAGGACATAGAGAAAAACATGGAAGACATTAAGATAAAAAAGAGGCTTCAGGGCCTCTTTTTTATTTATATCTCGTCATGCAGATCCGATAGCTATCGGATTTAGTTCAGCATCTTTCAATCAATGGTGAGGAATAAAACTTTCCGCTTTTTCCAGAACAACTTTTAGTCCGGCTGGGTTTTTACCGCCTGCGGTAGCATAAAACGGTTGGCCACCGCCACCGCCCTGAATTTCTTTACCCAACTCGCGAACAATATTAGAAGCATTTAATCCCTTTTTCACCAGGTGATCAGAAAGCATTACGGTTATTCCCGGTTTGCCATCAATTTCTGTAGTAAAAACTAGAAACAGGTTATCAACCATATCTTTCAAAGAGAAAGCTAGATTTTTAACTGCATCAGCACTCTGTAAATCAATGTGTTTAGCAATCAGGTTAATGCCGTTAATTCCTCTAACATGATGAACAATTTCATGTTTTAAGGTATTTACACGTTCTATTGTCGACTTTTCAATCTCCTTTTTCAGTTTTGCATTTTCATCCAACAACGCCTGAACAGACGCCGATAAATCTTTACTTCCATTTAGTAATGCTTTTAAATGGCCAAGTTCTTTTCTTTGATCTAAGAAGTATTGTTCAGCTTTGTCAGCAGTGATGGCCTCGATACGGCGAACCCCAGCTGCTACAGCACTTTCCGAAACAATTTTGAATGAGCCGATCTGCCCGGTTGCTTTTACGTGTGTACCTCCGCAAAGTTCTTTAGAGAAATGGTCGTCAAAAGTAATCATACGGACAAAATCGCCGTATTTTTCGCCAAATAAAGCCGTTACACCACTTTCAATGGCATCTTGATAAGGAACGTTACGTTGTTCCTTTAACTTAATATTCTGGCGGATTTTCTGATTCACAATTACCTCAATCTGTGCTAATTCCTCGTCAGTAACTTTGGCAAAGTGAGAAAAATCGAAACGCAGGTAATCTGCATTAACCAATGAGCCTTTCTGGTTAACATGTTTGCCTAAAACTTGTTTTAATGCCGCATGCAGTAAGTGTGTGGCAGAGTGGTTATCTTCAGTTAAAACACGTTTATCTTCATCTACAACAGCCCAAAATTTACCTTCTAAATTATCTGGTAAGATATCGGTAAAATGAACGGTTAAGCCATTTTCTTTTTTAGTATCGGTAATGTCTACCCAAAACTGGCGACTGTGGTCTTCTAAACGGCCGGTATCTCCTACCTGACCACCACTTTCGGCGTAGAAAGGTGTTTGGCGAAGTACAATTTGATATTGCTCTTTACCCTTAGCTTTTACTTTACGATATTTTAAAATTTCGGTTTCAATTTCTAAATCATCATAGCCTACAAATTCGCTCTGTTCTTCAGTATTTACGACGATCCAATCGCTTGTATCAATGGTTGTTGCGGCACGGCTATCGTCTTTTTGCTTTTTCAAAGCCTGTTCATAGCCAGCCAAGTCAACGCTCCAGCCCTTTTCTCGGGCCATTAATTCCGTTAAATCGATCGGAAAACCAAATGTATCTGATAATTCGAAAGCGAAATTACCCTCTACTACATCATTAGATGCCTGATATTTTTCGAAACGTTGAATTCCTGTTGATAAAGTTCTTAGGAAAGAAACTTCTTCTTCCAGCACTACTTTTTGAACGAAATCCTGTTGCGAAATCAGTTCATCAAATACACCTTTAAATTGCTCAGCCAATAAAGGGACCAATTGATTTAAGAAGGGTTCTTTAAAGTTCAAGAAAGTATAAGCATAACGTACTGCACGGCGTAAAATCCTGCGGATTACATAACCTGCTTTATTATTAGAAGGTAACTGGCCATCGGCAATAACAAAGGAAATGGCACGGATGTGATCGGCCATAACACGCATGGCGATATCGGTTTTTTCGTCAGCACCATATTTAATGCCCGATTTTTCTGCAATAAACTGAATCATCGGTTGGAAAACATCGGTATCGTAGTTAGAGGTTTTTTCCTGTAAAACACGTACCAAACGCTCAAAGCCCATTCCTGTATCAACGTGTTTAGCTGGTAAACTTTGCAAAGAACCATTTTTTAAACGGTTAAACTGCATAAATACATTATTCCAGATCTCGATTACCTGGGGATGATCGGCATTTACTAAAGTAGCACCATCAACTAAAGCTTTTTCTTCATCAGTACGGCAATCTACATGGATTTCAGAACAGGGTCCGCATGGCCCGGTATCGCCCATTTCCCAGAAGTTGTCTTTTTTATTTCCTGGTAAAATATGGCTTTCATCAACATATTGTTTCCAAAGATCGTAAGCTTCCTGATCTTTTTCCAGACCTTCTTTTTCATCGCCTTCGAAGTAGGTGACATATAATTTTTCTTTCGGGATTTTGTAAACTTCGGTCAGTAATTCCCAGCTCCAGGCAATGGCTTCTTTTTTGAAATAATCGCCAAAACTCCAATTTCCCAACATTTCGAACATAGTATGGTGGTAAGTATCAATACCTACTTCTTCCAGATCGTTATGTTTGCCAGAAACACGTAAACAACGTTGTGTATCAGCAACACGAGAATATTTTATGGCCGCCTCTCCTAAAAACAGATCTTTAAACTGGTTCATACCCGCATTGGTAAACATTAAAGTGGGGTCGTTTTTAACGACAATCGGTGCGGAAGAAACAACATGATGTTGTTTCGATTCAAAAAAACTAAGGAATGCCTGTCTAATCTCTTTTGCTGTCATTTCAATATTATTGGAGGGAACAAAATTAAAATTTTATTGCGTTATTAAGGAAAAATCGAGCTACATTTGAATACTTTAATTAATCGATATAAGACACTCATAATCAAGCACAAAATATGCCGTATAAAGAAAGAGACATTAATAAAATGTATTATACAATGGGCGAAGTGACTGAAATGTTTAATGTTAACGCATCACAGATCCGTTTTTACGAGAAGGAATTCGACATCCTACAGCCCAAGAAAAATAAAAAAGGCAACCGTCTTTTTACTCCAGAAGACATTGAAAACCTAAAGATCATCTTCAATCTTGTTGATGAAAAAGGATTTACATTAAAAGGTGCTAAAGACTATTTAAAGAATAATAAAACAGGTGTTAGAGAGAATCAAAAAATTATAGATTCTTTAGAAAAGCTGAAAGGTTTTTTGGTAAACCTGGCAGAAGAACTGTAACATTTTATTCCCTTTATCATTATCGATTTTCTTTGTATTATTCTTATGTAATTAGAAAAATACATTTTTTGTAGTTTTTTAATTATTTTCCTATATTAGCAAAACCAAAACATCAATCACCCCTATTTTTTTTAACTGGTATAACCCCTGCTTATGAAAATATGGTATGTATTGTTGCTTGTCTTTTTCCCCTATTTTTTATTTTCCCAAAACCATTTGGGTGGCTATTTATCTGCAATAGTTAATCATTTCTTTCTTCGAGAAAATCCTTTTGGGATTACATTGATCCGCAACGGAGAGACTGTTAGCTTTTATGGTAAATTTCTAACCGGAGGTGGCTATGCGGTTTAAGAGCTTAACTGTTGCATTTATAATGATTGGTTTCATGGCAAATGCTCAAATCAATACTGAGGAAACAGATACACGAGATATTTTGGAGAGTATGGCCGAAAACCTCCCTGATGATTACGATATGACTGAGCTAATTGATGTACTGGAAAAATATCGTAAACATCCAATTAATCTGAACCGTACTTCAGTTGAAGAATTAAAAACTTTGGTTTTCTTATCCCCCCTACAGATTGGTAATTTCTTTACACATCTAAAGGAAAATGGTCAGCTTACGGATGTGCTGGAATTACAAAGTATTAACGGTTTTGATATTAAAACCGTGCATAATCTCCTCCCATTTGTAACATTGACCAATATTTCTGAATACCAACAGCTCAATTTTAAAAACATTATAGGTACTGGTGAAAATGATTTGATGATGCGCTTTGCACAGACCTTACAAGAACAAAGAGGTTATACAGATTTACCCGGGAACAGGTATTTAGGTTCCCCGGAAAGATTTCAGATGCGCTACAGATATCATTATAGTTCAATTCTATCAGCAGCCATTACTTTAGACAAAGATGCTGGTGAAAAATTTATAGGCAAGCCTTTCGATTTTTACTCTGGCAATATCGCTCTATTTAAATTGGGTAAGCTAAAAAAACTGGTAGTTGGCGATTATACACTACAATTTGGGCAAGGCTTAACATTATGGTCGGGTTTCTCTTTTGGCAAAGGCCCTGATGTAACCAGTGTAGCTAAAAAAGATTTAGGTTTAAGGCCTTATAACTCTACGAATGAGTATTCTTTTTTTAGAGGAGGCGCTGCAACGATTAACTTATTTAAAAATGTAGACATTACTGCTTTTGTTTCGTTCCGAAATCTTGATGCCAGCCAAAAATTAGATTCAGCAGGAAATTTAGTTCAGTCCACCATTAATCAAACCGGTTTACATAGAACCCCTACTGAGATTAAGAATAAAGGTGTTTTAGCGCAAAGCGTATTTGGTACTACAGTTCAATATGCCAAAAACGAATTTGCTGTTGGCGCAATTGCTTACCATACTCATTATAAGAACCGCTTTATTACACAAACTGCTACTTATGATCGATATAGTTTCACTGGTATAGCATTAACCAATTTGGGGTTGTTTTACAATTATACTTATAAAAATATGTACCTCTATGGCGAGGCGGCCAAAGGTCTAGGTGGTGGCATTGCCTATATTAACGGTGTCCTCATTAGTTTATCGCCAACAGTTTCTGCAGCTTTAACTTATCGCGATTATGCTAAAGATTATCATAGTTTCTTTAATCAGGCAGTATCCGAATCGAGCGAAGCGGTAAATGAAAAAGGATTATATGCAGGCTTAAATATTAATCCCAATAAACATTGGGCCTTTTCTTTCTATGGTGATTATTTTCGGTTCCCGTGGTTAAAATACCGGGTTGATGAGCCATCAAAAGGTTACGAGATTTTAACCCAGGCCGTTTATACACCAAGCAAAACCTTTAAAGTTTTAGTCCGGTTTAAAACAGAACATAAACAACAAAATACGGATTTGGATGTGCCTGTTAACTTTTTAGACCATGTAAAAAGAGAAGGTTATCGGGCAGAGGCAAGCTGGCAATTGAATAATAATTGGCACTTCCAAAACAGGCTAGAGATTTCTCAATATAAAAAAGGTAGTGCCAATAGAGAATTTGGTTATCTCGTTTATCAGGATATAGACTATTCGCCAATGTTCGCTAAGCTAACAGGAAACGTAAGATTTGCCTATTTCAATACCCCAAGTTATAACAGCAGAATTTATGCCTATGAAGATGATGTTTTGTACAGTTTTGCTTTTGGAATGTATAATGGAAGGGGTTTTAGGACTTACTTTAACCTGAAATACAGTATAGTGAAGAAGCTAAATGTTTGGGTTCGATATGGGTTGTTTGTTTATAAGAACGTAGAAACAGTAGGTACTTACCTGGATGAAATTAAGGGCAATAAAAAATCGGAAGTTAAAATTCAGGTACGCTATCAATTTTAACAATGTTTAAGTCCGAATATGTTTTTGTCAGGATCCTGTTTCCTTTTCTTTTAGGTAGCTGTGTTTTTTATTTCTTTCCAAAAAGCGTATACATCCAATTGTGGGCCTCAGTCCTACTTGCTGTTATATTGAGCATTTTATTGTTGAATATCACTTATAAAAAATTAAGTGTGTACCGTTATAAGGGAGCTGTTGGTATTTTAATTTTTATACTTTTTCTTAGCCTTGGTGCTTTACTTTGCTTGCTCCATAACGAAAGTTTAAACCAAAATTACTTTGCAAAAGTGCAGTGCAGCTATTTAAAAGTTGAAGTGATCAATGAACCTCAAAAAAGTAGTAACATCATACGTTTTAAAGCAAAGGTAGTATTGGGATATCAAAAAGACAAACAGATCAGATTGTCGGGGCAAATGCTTATTGCGGTAAAATTAGATGGTTTAAACCCAATTGAATTAAAGTATGGCGACGTAATCATAGTTCCGGCTACATATACCGAAATAGAGCCGTCATATAATCCTGCAGAATTTGATTTTAAAGCCTGGTTAGGTAGTGAGAATATTTATCATCAGGCTTTTATAGATCAGGATCATATCGTTAGCAACAAAAATAATATTGGTAATCCCATTATAAAAATGGCTTTAAGCTTAAGAGAAAAGCAGGTAGCCAAATACCGAAACTTGATTAAAAGTGATGAGGCTTTTGCGGTAGCCTCTACCCTTATTTTAGGCTACCGTGCTGATTTAAGCAAAGAAACTTTATCGGCCTATTCCAAAACCGGAACTATTCATGCTTTATCTGTATCAGGAGCACATGTAGCCATTATTTATGTCGTTCTGGATTTTTTGTTCTTCTTTTTGAACAAAAATCGACCACTAAGAATTGTGAAGCTGTTGTTAATTTGTACTTTGATTTGGGGATATGCTTTGTTAACAGGATTATCACCTTCTGTAGTTCGCTCGGCTGTGATGATCAGCATTTTAATTACGGCTAAAGTTTTATCGAAGCAAACCAACAGTTATAATATTTTGGCCTTTTCGGCATTTTGCCAGTTGGTTTACAATCCATTTTTAATTTTAGATGTTGGGTTTCAGCTTTCCTATCTGGCCGTATTCGGGCTAATTTATCTTCAGCCTAAAATTTATAATCTTCTTTATACCGAACATATTTGGCTAGATAAGTTATGGAGTTTCACAGCTATGTCTTTAGCCGCACAACTGGTCACTTTTCCACTAAGCATCTACTATTTTCATCAATTCCCACTTTACTTTCTTTTTGCGAATCTTTTTATCACCATCCCATTGGTGCTAATGATGTATTTAGGAATTGCAGTATTAATTCCGGCATTCAGATTTTTAGCTCCGGTTTTCGAATGGATAATAAATTTTACAAATGCTGTATTAAAATGGATTGCCAATTTACCATATGCTAGTTTTTCATCAATATGGATTAATTTGCCTGAATTTGTATTGTTGAGCTTATCGCTCGGATTGTTTATTTATGCCTTGGCTAAATTTAACAAACGACTTTTGTTCTCTTCTTTAATGCTATTTGTTTGCTATCAACTTTTGGTTGTACACGATGATCTAAACGCCTTTCATCAAAGGAAAATTATTTTCTTTTCACTGAGAAAAAACTATGCTACTGCTTTTATTAATGGAAAGGAAGCTGTTTTGGTTTCAGATTTAAGTGCTGAAGATAAAAATTATAATTTTTCTATTGTGCCGGCACTAACGCAATTGCAGGTAAACAAAATACGTTTTATTAGTTTTAACAAAGATACCGTTTTAGGGCAGTTCGTATTAAAGAACAATCAAATTGCCTTTTTTAATTATAAGATGCTGTTGATCGACGAAAACCTGAATGATAAAAATATAGACGGAAATGCTACTTTTTCAAGTATCTGGTTAAGTGGAAATACTAAATTTAATTTAGCCAAAATGGATCTTGATATAAAATATAAAACTGCAATAATTGATGCTACTAATAAAGATTATAAAATTCAGCTCTTAAAGAAGTATATGGAGAATAATGAAATAGATGTACATGTTTTAAAGAAAAATAAAGCATATTTGGTGCAACTAACCCAATAACATGGAAAATCTGGTTTTATATCAGGTTGCTGAAAGAATAGCAACGATAACTATCAATAGGCCCGGAAAAAGAAATGCGCTAAACCCTCAACTTATCGCTGAATTAACTTCTGCATTTATAAAAGCATCTGAAGATGACCTGGTAAAAGTGGTAATATTGAATGCAAATGGCGATACTTTTAGTGCTGGTGCCGATTTAGCATATCTTCAGCAATTACAGCACAATACATTTGAAGAGAACGTTGCTGATTCTAATCATCTAAAAAAACTCTTTACAACCATTTATTATTTACCAAAAGTCGTTATTGCACAGGTAGAAGGTCATGCCATTGCCGGCGGCTGTGGTTTGGCCACGATATGTGATATTGTTTTTGCTACCCCTGAAAGTAATTTTGGGTATACTGAAGTGAAAATTGGTTTTGTACCTGCTATTGTTTCTTGCTTTTTAAAACAAAAGGTGAGCGAATCCATCGTCAATGAAATTTTACTAACTGGAAAAATCTTTTCTGCTGAGCAGGCATTGAAATATAATTTGATAAATTTTGTAACAAATTCATCCGATATTCATCAAATAGTAAGAGAATTTGCATTAAGTTTGTGCTGCGGGAGCTCTGGTAATTCATTAATGATTACTAAACAATTGATTACGCAAACAACTAATCCACTATTGGAAAAATGCTTGGAAACTGCGGTACAGATAAATGCCCGTGTAAGAGAGAGTGAAGATTTTAAAAAAGGAATCTCCTCCTTTTTAAACAAAGAAAAAATTAATTGGTAAAAAACTAAACTGAAATAAAAATATGTTCAAATCAATCAAAACTAGTGTTATAGCTTTAATCTTAGTAAGTACTGCTATAATTGCCCATGCACAAAAGAAAATTGCTGAAGGTACTTTGGTATTTGCAGTAACTGCTAATGGTACAACAACCGACGTTAAAACTAAATTTAATGGTAACTTAACTAAAATAGAAATAGAAAATGGACCTGCAATGGTTAATATCATTTCAAACACGGCAGATAAAACAGGATTATTATTAATTGACGTTCCGGTAGCTCAAAAACAGTTTGCGGTAAAGGTGAGCAAAGCTGAAACAGAAGCACAAGAAGCTTTATTGCCAAAATATTCTGATTATAAAGCAACTGGTGAAAAACAGACAATTGCTGGATTGAGTGCTGAAAAATATACTTACAAAGATGACAAAGGTGGAGCTCATGAATTATGGGCAACAAAAGATGTTGATATTGCTTCAGTTACCAATGGTGGTTTCTTTAAAGGTTTAGGTGCACTTCCTGTAAAATATTCGGCAGTAATTAATGGCGTAAATTCAGATCTGGTTCTAAAATCTCTTTCTGAAGCTAAAGTAGGTGCGATTAGCAATGAAATTCCTACTGGTTACGATGTAGTAACTATGGAAGAATTGAAAGCCATGCAAGGTGGTGGTGAATAATTAACCAATTCAAGATAATTTACAGCTTTTTAACTGCAGGCTTTTTATTTAAATTAGCCCGAAAGTTGAAAAGCTTTTTTTATGTCCAAAAACTATATATGATTAAAAAATTATTATTAAGATTATCAATTGCTTGTATAGCATTATGCACGCTAATTGATGCCCAGGCTCAAAATATCAATTGGGCAAAAGACGGTAACTCCTATTATCAGAATATTGGTGGCGAAATCGTTTCAATAACACTTCCCAAAAACGATCGTAAAACCGTTATATCGAGGGGATTATTAACACCTGCCGGAAAAAATGATGCCATTACAGTAAGAAGTTTCGAGTTATCGGATGATGGTTCGAAAGCATTAATCTACACCAATAGTAAAAAAGTTTGGCGTTACGATACACGTGGAGATTATTGGCTGGCCGATTTAGCTTCCAATAAAATCACTCAAATTGGGAAAGATAGACCAGCTTCATCACTAATGTTTGCTAAGTTATCGCCCGATGGCAGTAAGGTTGCTTATGTAAGTAAACATAACCTATATGTAGAAAATATTGATGGAACTGGTGCAAAGGCCTTAACTACTGATGGTACAGACCGAATGATTAACGGTACTTTCGATTGGGTTTATGAGGAAGAATTTGATTGTCGTGATGGTTTTAGATGGAGTCCGGATGGCAAATCTATTGCTTATTGGCAGCTTGATGCAACGAAGATCAAAAATTTTTTAATGATCAATAATACAGATTCTATTTATCCGTATACCATTCCTGTAGAATATCCAAAGGTGGGTGAAAATCCATCGGCTTGTAAAGTTGGTGTGGTTGATATTGCAACGGCCAAAACAAACTGGTTAAATGTTCCTGGAGATAATATTCAGCACTATATTCCACGTATGCAGTGGGTACCTAACAGCAATGACATTATTTTACAACAGCTTAACCGCGAGCAGAACGAAAGTATAGTGTTTATCTGTAATGCAGGTACAGGATCGGCAAAAGCAGTTTATACCGAAAAAGCTAAAGCATGGATTGATGCACAGGATGAGTGGAAATGGTTAAATGATAATAAAGAGTTTACCATTGTATCTGAAAAGGATGGTTGGAACCACTTGTATAGAATCAGTTTGGACGGAAAAAAAGAAACATTGGTTACGAAAGGCAATTATGATGTGATTGATGTAAAATTGATCGATGTAAAAAATAATATGGTCTATTTTCTGGCATCACCAATAAATGCCACTCAGAAATATCTTTTTAAAACCAAATTAGATGGAAAAGGTAAATTAGAACAGGTTACACCTTCGGTTTTACCAGGAACACACAATTACGATATTTCTCCAAATGCTGCTTTTGCGCGCCATTCATATAACAGCTCGCTTGTTGAGCCAATTACAGAGTGGACGAACTTTACTACAGGGAATCCATTTACAATGGACGGGAGCATTACTACACAACTAGCTAAGCAAGCGGCAACTAAAAACAAAGTTGAGTTTTTTAAAGTAACTACTGAAGATGGTATTGAAATGGACGGCTGGATGAAAAAACCTGATAATTTTAATCCGGATAAGAAATATCCGGTAGTATTTTATGTTTATGGCGAGCCCGCTTCAGCTACAGCATTAGATACTTATGGTGCAGGAAGAAACCGTTTATATGCCGGTGATATGGCTAAAGATGGCTATATCTATATTTCAATGGATAATAGAGGTGCACCCCTTCCAAAAGGCAGTACATGGCGCAAAAGTATTTATAAAAACATTGGGGTGATCAATATCCGCGATCAGGCGATGGCTGCTAAAAAACTATTGGCTACTCATGCTTTTATGGATAAAGACCGTGTTGCCGTTTGGGGCTGGAGCGGTGGCGGTTCATCTACTTTAAACCTGATGTTCCAATACCCAGAAATTTATAAAACAGGTATTGCAATTGCAGCGGTTGGTAATCAATTAACCTACGATAATGTTTACCAGGAGCGTTATATGGGTACTCCCTTCCCAAGTAAGGAGGCGTATATTAAGGGTTCTCCGATTACTTATGCTAAAAACTTAAAAGGCAATTTATTGTATATCCACGGTACTGGCGACGATAACGTGCATTATCAGAATGCCGAAATGCTGATTAATGAGTTAATTAAAAACGGAAAGGTTTTTCAATTGATGAGTTATCCAAACCGCACCCACAGTATCTCTGAGGGCGAAGGAACCGGCAAACATTTATCCTTAACTTACACAAAGTTTTTAAAAGAAAACTGCCCTCCGGGAGCAAGATAGAAAATTTAAAAGCAGCTTTCGGGCTGCTTTTTTTATGCAATAAATATTTGAATAAGCATAGCCGTTACAATGGCTATACCAAAGCTTAATAAAGTTCCGATCAATACGTATTCAGTTAATTTAAGGTCGTGTGCTTCTTTTAAATCGCCAAACCGAAATATGGATTTGGCTCCGAGTAAAAAGCCAACAGCTTCGAAATGATTGGTTAAGATAAATAAGAAAATTAGCAATCTTTCCAGTATCCCGATATACTTACCTGCGTTCTGTAGCGACTGCGGACTGTCTGGTTGGTTATCAGGAAGCCATTTGGCAATAATTACCCGCATCACAATAGATGTAGGCATCGTTAGAAATAAAGCTCCTGCAATTAAAACCCAGGTTTTGGTTTCGTTAAAAAAACTGATGTTTAAACTTCCTTTATAAAAAAAGTGCCACACCACTACTATCGAAGTAAAATGTAAAACCTGATCAACAAAAAATAGTATCCGCGCATTTTTTTTGTTCTGAAAGATAGATTTTAAAGCATCAATCACAAAATGAAGCACCCCTATTGACAGTGCTACCTTCCAAACGCCAAAGTTTAAAAAAATAAGGAATATCAAAACTATATGAATGGCCACATGCAAATAGAGCTTTATTGACCTTAATTTTTTCCTTTCTTTATCTTTTACCCAGGCATTGGGCTGTAAAAAGAAATCTCCAATTAAATGAACAAGAATAAGCTTGATTAAATAGATATCCATTATTTTAAAATCATTTGGTTCAATTTTTTACGGTAAAGCTTGTCCATTTCCATAATTTCGGTATAATGTGCACGCTTTAAAGCTTCGCTTACAGATGATTGCGTTCGGCCCGAAATAGCCGCCAGTTCGCTTTGTAACAGGTTATTGTTCTCTAAGGCAAGTTTTACCATTTCAGCAGCTACAACTCCCCAGCTATCCATTGATATGAGCGAAAGCTTTATTAAGATATTAATTTCCTCATCAAAATCAGCTGAATCAGTTTTAATGGCTAAATTAACCTTAGCCTGTTTTAAACTGTCAAATGCGGCTCCTGAATTTACAAAAGCATCTCCGCTGGATTCTGAAAGTTTTTTCCGTTTGTTTTTGATAGCTCCAATTCCAATGCCCATCCTTACATCTGCAGGTTTATTTACCCTGATAGATGCTTTTAAATAAGCAGCAGCCCTGATGGCATTTTCTGGCTCAACTTCTACCTGAAAACTATCTCCCCGGTAAATCTCCCACTTACTATTCTGATCGGAAACTACTTTTAAAGCGGTTTTTAAGCTTAATAACCAGCTATCTTTAATCTTTCTTGAGCCTACAATATCACCTGTTATAATGCAAATCATATTACAATATCGAACTTATTATTCATATTTCAAAACTAATATCGGCTAATTAGCCGATATTTCTATTTATCGGGTAATTAGCCGATATTTTAAATTATCGGGCGTTTAGCCGATATTGACCTAAAACTAATCAATAAATTTATTGTTTAGTAGCTATGGCATTAATAGAATTTACCAAAAGAGGAATTTATTGTAAACAGGGCGATTTTTATATAGACCCCTGGTGGCCTGTAGATTATGCAGTTACAACGCACGGACATAGCGATCATGTACGTTTTGGAAATAAATATTACCTCTGCCATACTTTAACCAAGCCCATTATCAAACGCAGGATCAGCGAAGATTTGAACGTAGAAACATTGGAATATGGAGAAAGCATTATCCGCAATGGAGTGAATATTTCATTTTTCCCTGCCGGACATATTATCGGATCTGCGCAGGTACGTTTAGCTTATAAAGGTGAAATTTGCGTAATCTCTGGTGATTATAAAATTGAAGATGATGGCATTACAACACCCTTCGAGCCTGTAAAGTGCCATTCTTTTGTTTCTGAGAGCACTTTTGGTTTACCTGTTTATAAATGGCAAAAGCAAGAAGTTGTTTTTAACGGCATCAAGAGTTGGGTAAGTGATAATATTATACAGCAAAAAACAAGTGTGTTAATTGCCTACAGTTTAGGCAAAGCACAACGTTTAATTAAAAATTTGGCTGGTGATATTCCTATTTATGTACATAACAGTATTGCTAATCTGAATGAAGTGATTATTGATGCAGGTGTAAAGCTTCCAAAAACCATCAGAATTACTCCTGAAACTACTAAGGATGAATTACAGAGAGGTATTGTAATTGTGCCGCCTGCCATGAGGGATAGCCGCTGGATCAAAAATTTAGCTCAGCCCGTAACAGGTATTTGTTCTGGTTGGATGCAGGTGAGGGCACACCGCCGTTGGCAAAGTGCTGATGCCGGCTTTGCACTGAGTGATCATGCCGATTGGCCTGGCTTAATGGAAGCTATTACTGCAACCGGAGCGGAAAAAGTATATGTTACGCATGGTTTTACGGCTGCCTTTAGTCGGTTTTTAAATGATGCAGGCATAGAAGCTGCTGAAGTGTTAACCAAATTTGGGCAAGAAGATGATGAAGAAAATAAAGTAGATCTGGTTGATCAAAACGAAAATAAATAACGATGAAACGTTTTGCCCAATTGATCCAACAGCTCGAACTGAGCAATAAAACCAACGATAAAATCGCGGCATTGGTTAATTATTTTAACTATGCTGATGATAAAGATAAGGTGTGGGTTATCGCATTGTTTACAGGTAAAAAACCTAAAAGACCAATTAAATCAGCCCTGCTTAAATACTGGGCCATAAACATTACCGAAACACCAGAGTGGTTATTTGCCGAAAGTTATGCCAATGTTGGCGATTTAAGCGAAACCATCGCCCTATTGTTGCCGCCTGCAGAAAATACCTCAGATTTTCAATTGCATAAGTGGGTTGAAGATTTGCATGATCTGGAAGGTAAAGATGATGAAACTAAAAAAGAATTTATTCTGAGCGCATGGAATAAACTCGAAACACAGGAACGTTTTATTTTTAATAAATTGATTTCTGGAAATTTCAGGATTGGTGTTTCCAATAAAATGCTTGTGAATGCGCTCGCTAAACAAAGCAGTTTAGATAGCGCCCAGATTATGCATAGCATTATGGGGAAATGGAATCCTTATGAAATTACTTTTCACGAATTGATAAATGGTATCCATGTGAATACCGATAATTCCTGGCCTTACCCCTTTTGCCTCGCCTATGCCTTAGAGCAGGAACCAGAGAAATTAGGTGATATTTCTGAATGGCAGGCCGAATGGAAATGGGATGGTATCCGTGGGCAGATTGTAAAACGGAATGGAGAACTCTTTATCTGGAGCCGTGGCGAAGAACTGGTTACAGAACAGTTCCCCGAGCTGCATTTTATGATTGATGTTTTGCCAGATGGTGTGGTTTTAGATGGCGAAATACTGGCTGTGCAAGATAAACAGGTTTTATCATTCAGTACGCTGCAACAACGCTTAAACCGCAAAACGATTAGTAAAAAACAATTGGAAGATGCACCCATTGGCTTTTTTGTTTATGATATTTTAGAATATGAAGCCAAGGATTTTAGAGAAGAACCTTTAAGTATAAGAAGAAAAACACTCGAAGGGTTGATTGGTAGTTTAGCTGAAAGTCCGGTGATGATCTCTCCGGTAATCAATTGCCATTCGTGGGAAGAATTAGCTAGATTAAGACAAACATCACGATCGATTAACAGCGAGGGGATTATGCTGAAGAAGTTAAGCTCTCATTATCATAGTGGACGAAAACGTGGCGATTGGTGGAAGTGGAAAATCAATCCATATACAGTTGATGCAGTAATGATTTATGCGCAAAAAGGAAGTGGTAGAAGGGCTAATTTCTTTACTGATTATACCTTTGCTGTTCGTGATGGCGAAAATTTAGTCACGATTGCAAAAGCCTATTCAGGCTTAACAGATAAAGAAATTAAAGAAGTGAATGCCTTTGTAACCCGTAATGCAATTGAGAAATTTGGCCCGGTACGTACCGTAAAACCCGAACTGGTTTTCGAAATTGCATTTGAGGGAATCGCTGAAAGTAAACGGCATAAAGCAGGTTTAGCATTGCGCTTTCCACGTATATTGCGGTGGCGAAAAGATAAAAAAGCCGATGAAATTAATACTTTGGAAGATTTGAGGCAGTTATTGCAATCGACTTTGTAATGAGATTCCATGGTCTATGTCATCTCAGACCATGGCGATCATAATTCGAAAATTTCGGTCTGTGAGGATACAGACCGAGGAAATAGGTTTAGCTTAATGGGTTTGCCTCACTATTTTAAACCCGACAGCAGCGATACCCTTTTTTGTTATGGATAAATTAACATTTAACGGTAATTACAAAAAAGGTAAAGCGAATGGCGGGACTGCTCTAACCGAAGCATTACTGTTATTTGCTTTTCAAAAAAAAATTAGAAAATCATCAAAAGAAGCGATATTTAAGCATGGACCAAACCAAAACCAAAGGTTATAAAAAGATAAAAGCCTGGCTAAAGACCAATAAACGCAAGCCTTTTCAGTTTCAGGAAGATGCCTGGCAGTATTATTTGGATGGTTACAGCGGTTTGGTAAATGCGCCTACAGGTTTCGGAAAAACATTTTCTTTATTTTTGGCGGTGGTTATTGAGGCCTTAAATGCATCAGAGGCTAAAAATAAAAAAGCGAAAGACCGTTTACAGTTAATCTGGATTACCCCACTTCGCTCTTTAGCAAAAGATATTGCGAGAGCCATGCGCGAAACCTTATTAGAGCTGGAATTGGATTGGCACGTTGGTGTGCGTAATGGTGATACCTCTCAGGCAGAGAAATTACAGCAGAAAAAATCGATGCCCGAAATTTTGTTGATTACGCCAGAAAGCCTGCACTTGTTACTGGCGCAAAAAGGCACCTCAACTTTGTTCAAAAATCTTAAATGTATTGTTGCTGATGAATGGCATGAGCTTTTGGGTAGCAAGCGAGGCGTGCTGGTGGAGTTGGCGGTATCGCGCATTAAGGGCTTGCAAAAGTTAGAGAAAAACCAGTTTTTAAGAATTTGGGGAATTTCTGCCACCATTGGTAATATTGAAGAGGCACTGGATGTACTCGAACCCAATATGGAGGCCAAACGGATTATTGTTAAAGCCGATTTAGAAAAGAAAATCCTAATCAAATCAATTTTACCCGATGATATCGAAACATTGCCCTGGGCTGGACATTTGGGGTTAAAACTGGCCTACAAGCTTTTACCGATTATCGAGAAAAGTAAAACCACTTTAATTTTTATCAATACCCGCGGACAATCGGAAATGTGGTATCAGCATTTGTTGAATATCGAACCAGAACTGGCCGGGAGGATTGCCATACACCATGGATCGATAGATTTCGAACTCCGTAACTGGATTGAAGATGCCTTACATACCGGACAGCTTAAAGCTGTTATTGCTACTTCATCGTTAGACTTGGGCGTAGATTTTAAACCTGTTGATACTGTTGTTCAGGTGGGCTCGCCAAAGGGCGTTGCCAGGTTTTTGCAAAGGGCAGGTCGCTCGGGCCACTCCCCTCACGAAACCTCTAAAATATATTTTTTACCTACACATGCATTAGAACTGGTAGAAGCAGCAGCGATTAAAGAAGCGGCCAAAACAAACAACATAGAGAGCCGTGAGCCCTTTATTATGGTATTTGATACCTTGGTTCAGTATTTGGTTACACTGGCCATAGGCGACGGATTTGATGATAAAATCATTTACGAAGAGATTAAGAATACCCATGCTTTTAAGCTTATCCTTCCTGAAGAATGGACCTGGGTAATGCAATTTATCACCTCAGGTGGAGATAGTTTAAGCGCCTACACCGAATTTAAGAAAGTGGTAAAAGACGAAGATGGGCTTTGGAAAGTAAAGAGCAGACAATTGGCTATGCGACACCGTTTGCATATTGGAACAATTGTTAGTGATGCCATGTTAAAAGTTAAATTCATCTCTGGTGGTTACATCGGCATGGTTGAAGAATATTTTGTTACCCGTTTAAAAGCTGGCGATAATTTCCGCTTGGCTGGCAGGGTTTTAGAATTTATCCAGGTGAAAGATATGACTGTTGTGGTAAGGGTAAGTAAACAAAAAAATGCGATCTCTCCGAGCTGGAATGGTGGCCGCTTACCCCTTTCTTCCAATTTAGGGTCAGTTTTGCGGAAGAAATACAATGAAGCATTGGATAAAACACATCAGGACGAAGAATTAGATGCCGTGTATCCGCTGTTCCTATTACAGGAAAAACGTTCTCATGTGCCCAAAAACGATGAGTTACTGATCGAACTCATTAACAATAAAGAAGGTTTTCATCTCTTTGCCTATCTATTTGAAGGGCGTTTGGTACATGAGGTTTTGGCTGCCCTTGTTGCTTATCGTTTAAGTAAATTGTTGCCGATCAGTTTTTCCATTGCCATGAACGATTATGGTTTTGAACTTTTGAGCGAAACAGAAATTCCTATGGACGAATCAATTGCCTACGAGGTTTTTTCTCCTGTAAATTTGACCGAAGATATTACGTTGAGTATCAATTCAACCGAAATGGCTAGAAGAAAATTTAGGGATATTGCCTGCATTTCCGGACTCGTTTTTCAGGGTTACCCTGGTAAATTTGTAGCCAATAAGCACCTGCAGTCATCAGCGGGTTTGTTTTTTAATGTTTTTAGCGATTATGACAAACATAATTTACTTTTGCGACAGGCATACGATGAAGTTTTTTACCAACAACTGGAAGAGCCAAGGTTGGCAGCAGCATTAGATCGAATTCAGCATGGATCAATTGTAATCACGAATCCTAAAAGTTTTACACCGCTGTCTTTCCCAATTAAGGTAGATAGCCTGCGTGAAAATATGAGCTCAGAAGAATTGGAGCAACGGATTGTAAGGATGAAGGCAGAATCGGAAAAAATTAAATAGATACATCTTCTTGTAACCTGTGGAATTTAAAAGATTCTTCGACAGGCTCAGGATGACAATAGCATAAAATAATGACCATTACAAGCCAGGGTGAAGAAATCATTTTAGATAAAGAAAGAGCCTTATTTTTACCCAAACATCAGCTTTTAGCTATAAGCGATCTGCATTTGGGTAAATCTGCGCACTTCCGTCAGGCCGGTTTGCAAGTACCTGCTACCATTGCCCAAACAGATCTTCAACGCTTAAGTTTATTGATTAAACAATACAATCCTAAAACATTGCTAATTAATGGAGATATGTTTCATCATGGTTTAAATACCGATATTGATGAATTTGCTGCATGGAGAAAACAATACCAGGGACTTAATTTACTATTGGTAAAGGGGAATCACGACAGGCTTTCAAATGCCAATTATGCTGCAATGGATATCGATATACATGAACCTAGTTTTTGCCTGGGGCCGTTTTGTTTTATCCACGATGCGCCTAATTGCACTGAAGAAGAATTATATCCTATCAGCGGCCATATCCATCCAGGCGTAACGATTGTAGGCAAAGCCAAGCAGAGGCTAAAATTTCCATGTTTTTATTTTGGTAAAGACTACGCCGTTTTGCCAGCCTTTAGTTTATTTACCGGACTTTATACGGTTTACCCGAAAGCAAACGAACGCATTTTTGCAGTAACGCCTAAAAGTGTGGTAGAAGTTTAGGCGTGCGCATCAATTACCTGTTTCAACTGCGATGCCTGCAAAACACCACTTTGTCTCCACACTTGTTTTCCTTTTTTAAAGAGAATTAAAGTAGGTACACCTTGAATATTAAAAGAAGTAGCAGCTGGTTGATTTTTATCGATATCTACTTTAATGATAGAAACAGCATCGCCAACCTGAGATTTTAACTGCTCCAAAATCGGCTTCATCATTTTACATGGACCGCACCACTCGGCAAAAAAATCTACAAGAACAGGTTTGTCACCGTTAATTAAATCTGAAAACTTAGCCATGATATTTGTGTTTATTTAGAAACAACGATGAAACACTTTGGTTTTAAATGAAAGAAGTCAAGTTTTAAAAACTTGACTTCTTAGTATATTTTTGCCATAACGATTAGCGATTATTTAAGCACTTATCGGCAGTTCTGCGGCTAAGGCAGCAACCCAATTTTCGAATAAAGCTTTTTCAATTTTGATTACTTCAGCTGCATGATTTTCCCAATCATCAGAAAAATTAACGAGTTGGTTCATCATTTCTTCTAAGTGGCCCTCTTCTTCTAAGATAATCGATTTTACGTTTACCTTGCTTTTAGCTTCATCTAAAACCGCTTGATAAATTGGATACAATTCATCGGCACGCACTTCAATCGCATAGGTAACAAATAAATAGGCAGCGAATTTTAAATCATAACCGGAAAGGTTAAATACAGCTTTTAAATAACGACAAACCGCAATATCTAAAGCATGCAAATAGTATTTTGTATGATTTGGAGATAACAACTCGGCATTGGTGTAAGTTTTACAAAGTGCCTCGTCAATCTTCGAAATCTGCTTTTTTAAATAATATGCATGGCGGTGTTCTTCTGCAGCGTGTTTAAGAATAATCAGGTTTACATTTTCTTTATGCTCTGAAGCTGAAATCTTCTTTGCACCTGCGTTTTCCATATAAGATAACGTATTTAACCATTTGGCATGCAATACGTTATCCGAAACTATCGATTTTAAATTTGAAGCTAACATTCTTGATTGTTAAACTGGTAAATTGTTTAATTGTTGAAATTACACCAACTGAAAAAGTTAATTGTAAACTGACTAAATTTCTCTGTTCAGGTCCCAGCTTTCTAAATAATCTGCTACTCTACGCACAAACATTCCGCCTAAAGAACCATCTACAACCCTGTGGTCGTAAGATAAAGACAAGAACATCATATGTCTGATCGCAATTACATCACCATGTTCGGTTTCTAAAACAGCTGGTTTCTTTTTAATGGCGCCAACGGCTAAAATAGCCACCTGAGGCTGGTTAATAATCGGTGTACCCATTACATTGCCGAAACTACCTACATTGGTTAACGTAAAAGTGCCACCTTGCGTTTCATCAGGCTTTAATTTAGAGTTTCTCGCTCTTGCAGCCAAATCATTTACTGCTTTAGTTAGGCCAACCAAATTTAACTGATCGGCATTTCTAATTACAGGAACGATTAAGTTTCCACTTGGTAAAGCGGCAGCCATACCAATATTGATATCGCGTTTTTTGATAATCTGCGTGCCGTTAACCGAAACATTGATCATCGGGAAATCTTTTATCGCTTTGGCAACTGCCTCTACAAATATTGGTGTAAAGGTTATCTTTTCATTTTCACGCTTTTCAAAGCTATTTTTTACTTTATTGCGCCATAAAACCATATTGGTTACATCAGCTTCAACAAACGAAGTTACATGCGGTGAAGTTGTTTTACTCATTACCATATGATCGGCAATCAGTTTACGCATTCTATCCATCTCAATAATTTCATCGCCACCACTAACGCTGGTTGTTGATGTTTTATTTACAACTGTTGCTGAACTTGCTTTATTTTCAGCCATTTGATTTGTTGGCGGAGCAGGTGGTGTTATGCTAACTGTTTTAGTTGCAATTGGTGTTACGCCATTTTTATTGGCGATATAATCTAATAAATCATCTTTATTTAACCGTCCATCAGCTCCAGAGCCTTTAATTGCATCAAGCTCGGCTAACGAAATATTTTCTTGTGCAGCAATACTTTTAACCAGAGGAGAATAAAAGCGATCAGACGAGCTAAAATCAGTTGCTACAGTCTTGTTTTCGGATGGTAGTTGTGCAATTCCAGGAATAGTTTCAATTTTTTCTTCAGCTATTGGCTTTTCTACAATCGGAGCTTTTGTTGTGGAGGTTTCTCCACCTTCAGTTTCAATAATGGCAATTACATCGCCTACCTGTGCAACTTCATCTGCAGCAAATAACTGTTTTACCAATTTACCGGCAACCGGAGAAGGAACTTCGGAGTCTACCTTATCAGTAGCGATTTCCAGAACGGTATCATCTAAATCAATAGAATCACCAGGTTGTTTTACCCATTTAATCACCGTTGCTTCCGCAACACTTTCACCCATTTTTGGTAACAATAGTTCGTATTGAGCCATATTAAATTACAGTATTTTATATTGGTAATGCTACAAAAATACAGTTTTTATTCTTTCTAAACTGTTTCTTTAAGGAGATTTAATAACATGGCTAGTGCCGATGCCGCAGAACGTTCGATGTTTTGAATACGTTTGTTGCTGAAATTAAACAACTTAGCTACAGTTTTGTGTTTTGAAGAAATTGCGATCCATACCGTGCCAACTGGTTTGTCTTCAGTTCCACCATCCGGACCGGCAATGCCACTAACCGCAATAGTATAATCTGTTTTGAAATGTTTAATTGCACCTTCGGCCATTTCTGTAACGGTTTGTTCGCTCACGGCGCCGAAGGTATTTAAAGTACTTTCTTTTACACCAAGAATAGATTCTTTAAGCTCGTAAGCATAGGCTACTGCACCGCCCCAATAAACCGAAGAAGAACCCGGGTGCTGGGTAATCAGGTGCGCTATGTATCCACCGGTACAGCTTTCTGCTGTAGATAAAGTCAAACCCTTACTCTTCATGAGGTTTAGGATCGCTTTTTCCAAGGGAATATCTTCATCTGTTACGATAAATTTATTTACTTTTGAAATGATCTGTTTGGCATAAAGCTCAACCTCTTTTTGTAACGCTGTTTCGTTATCGCCTTTGGCCGATAAGCGTAAACGTACTTGTCCTAATTTTGGCAGATAAGCCAATTTGATGTGCGCTGGTAAGCTATCTTCAATTTCCTCTATCTCTTTGGCCAGAAATGATTCGCCTATATTTGCCGTAAGAATGGTTTTGTGTACAATAAATGGCAGCTTAAATCTGCTTGTAATTCTGGGTAGAATTTCGTCATCCATCAGGTACATCATCTCGTAAGGTACACCTGGCATCGATACAAAAATGGTGTTGTGCTGTTCAAACCACATGCAGGGTGCAGTACCATTTTTGTTTACAATAACCTCGCAACCATCAGGAACATCGGCTTGCTGAATATTAATATCCAATAAAGGGCGCTTGTATTTTTCGAAAATCTGACGAACCATTTCCAGTGCTCCTGGATCATTGCGAAAACCCATATTGAAATACTTTGCCAAGGTTTTCTTGGTAATATCATCTTTGGTCGGGCCTAACCCACCGGTAATTAAAACAATATCTGCACGTTTTTCGGCAAGTTCTAGGGCTTCAATAATATGTTGCTCATCATCAGAAACTGAAGTAATCTGCTTAACGGAAACACCAATTAAATTTAACTGTTTAGCCATCCAGGCAGAATTGGTATCAACGATTTGGCCAATGAGAATCTCATCACCAATGGTAATAATTTCGGCTAGCATAATTTATTGGTATGTGCTGTAAAAACCTTGTCTTTTGCTCAATTTCAAATCCTGTAATATCGATGCCTTAACTTTTATGGTAACAGAATAACTTTTGTATGCACCGTATGGAACCCAGTTTACACTCATATCCCAGCAATGTAAATCGCGGTAAATAGCTAAATTCATTGGGGTTAAACCATTGTTCTTAAAATCGTAACCTGAATTAAAAGTAACTTTCCACTTTGGTGTTAAGTTAACATCGCCATTAAAGTTTAGTGTATTCGAAATTGTATTGTTGTTTCCATCATTCGAATATTGAAAACTGTAAGAGAAAGAGAAATTCCAGGGAATGTTAAAATCAACGAAAGCATTAGGATCACGACTTATAGCTGCTAATTGTTCCGATTGTATATCGGTCAATCCTTTTTTATTGGCTGCTTCACCTAATTTATCATTAGCCTCGTTTTTACGCTTTAATGCCTCTGGATTTAAACTATAATCGAATGAGAAACCAAAGTTAGTTAAACGGGGTAAAAATTTACCTTTTTGAAAAAATAAACGATCTTCTCTAATTTTAGTGATTTGACCGTTAACAGTTGTGTCTTTTAAAGCATATGGATCTAATGTTCCATTATAATTTATCCCCAATTTATCGGTAAACTGCGACCGCCCACTAAAACCAATGGTTGATAACTTATAAGAAGGAGCCAGGAAATTATAAGAGCCGCTAAAACTCAAACCCTGAATAATCGGGATCTTTTTTGAGCCTGTTCCGGTTGTATCGTTTTTATTCCTCACTTTCAGTTCTACAGTATTATCCAACCCAAAACCAATGGATGCATTCGGGCCGCCAAAAGAGCCCGGCTGTGCCATACCATCAAAAATGGAATATTTTAAAGGTTGGCCGCTCGTATAAATTTGATTGCCATTTTGGTCTATTGCAGGTCTATATGGCCCTGCTCCTGCTTTAGTAAAATCCGGAGAATAAGAGAAGGAAACATTTGGGGTCATTACATGCCTCAACGCCTGGATTTTGCCAGCTGGATTAAAATCTCTTCTGCCATAAATTTTGGTCGACATACTGGTTGATAAGCTGTAACTGCCCGCTCTTTTAAAACCACTGAGGGTATCTTCTCTAAAAGTATAAGTATTATCAGCAAACTGCGTATATCTTCTATTTACACTCTGGAAATTCCAAACCTCATTATAGGTGCCACCCAAACTAAAGTTTAAATATTTTAAGGCAGTAAAAGACACATTTACCGGAATACTATGCGAAAATCCGCTTCTTAATCGTTTTAAACCATCATTTTGAAACAATAAACTATCAAAAGTATCAATTCTGTTGGTTCCCTGTAAGCTATATCCAACCGTTATTTTTTCATACCATTTTTGTTCGCCGACTGCATCTTTAGGGCGAAATGGGTTAAATGTAGGTACGTTGAAGGTCATTTCGGGTAATCTTAACGATATCGCTCTTGTACTTAAAGTCTGATCACTTGATGCGGCCAAAGAGAAATTCATCCCGTTCGAATAGGCCTTTGCATAACTGATACTACTACTTGTTGAGTTGGTTGCGATGGTATTAATGTCGTAAGTAGTACCTGCTGCAGTATTTTTATAGTATCCCCTTTTCCCTGTCGATACCAATCTTACACTGGCACTAAATGTGGTACCTGGATTGGCATTGGCATTCTGACTATGGCTCCAATTGATACTAAAGTTTTTGGTCGGGTTTCTAAAAGCTTCAGTACCTTCTAAACCATCTTTAAAACTAGAGTAAGCTAAGTTAATGTTACCGTTGTATTTATATCTTTTAGTGTAATTACTTAACAAGCTTGTTTCATAAGAACCATTGGTATAGATGGAACCTAAAAGTTTGGCATCCCAGTAATCGTTCAATCCGAGGTAATAACCACCGTTTTGCAAGAAAAACCCCCTGGTTGCATCTTCTCCCGGTGTGGGAAGGATTACACCTGATGTTCGTTTGTTAGGTTTTGGAAAAAAAGCAAAAGGTAGCCCCAGAAAAGTGGGGATATCTTCGATAATCATGTAAACCGGTCCGGTAATAATCTGTTTCTCTGTTACCACCCCTTTAGAAATCATTAATCCAAAATGTGGGTGCGGAAGATTACAGGTACTGTACATTACATTTTTAATGTGCAGCTCATCATCTATTTGCTTTTTACTCTGCCCACCAGAGAAGAAACCTCCCTCTTGTTCAGAAAAAACACCATATACTTTAGCCCGGGTTGTTTCTGAATTGTAAAAAATAGAATCGGCTATGGCTGTTCCATCAGCACCCGATTTAAAGATTGGTTTTCCGGTATACCTACCAGTTTTCGGATCTTTAATGCCTCGTGCAAATATAGAATTTTGCTTTTTATCGTATTTGATATAAGCCGCATCTAGCTCAAAATCACCGTATACCACCCTTGCGTTTCCGTATAAATACACAATGCTTTTATCAGCACTCATTTTTACCGAATCTTCTGCTTTGTATTCTACTTTCTGATCGATACTGCTATTATTTTTACCTGTCTTTTTAGTCGTATCCTTTTTGGTTGTGTCTTGCTGAATGATTTGTTGCAATGAAAAATGAGAAAATGCGTTAGCTTTACCAACAACAAGTGTTAATAAAATGACAGATATTAGTAAAATAGAGCTCTTAAGAAGTTTCAAATTCGTATTTGAATGTTATTTTTGCACAAATGTTTAATCAAAAACGTTCAAAATTAGTGAAAAATATACCATTGATGTATCTTAAATCCATTTTAACAATTATTATTTATTTAGTGTTATCAAATTCAATTGATAATCAGGTGTTTGCGCAAGAATATAAAATTAAAACAATTGTGATCGATGCCGGTCACGGTGGTAAAGATGGTGCAACCCACGGTGTGTATTCGAAGGAAAAAGATGTGGCGCTTAAAACAGCATTGAACCTTGGCCGGGCGCTTCAAGATAGTTTGAAAGATATTAAAGTTATTTATACCCGTGAGACGGATGTATTTATTCCTTTATACGAGCGTATCAACATTGCAAATAATGCTAAGGCCGATTTATTTATTTCCATTCACTTAAATGATATGCCGGTTAGGGTATCTAGAGTGGTAGATTACTATAAAAAAGTTAGAGGGAGAAAAGTACCTGTTTATAGAACAGTTACTTCTAAAAGTACTTCAACAAGGGGAACAGAAACCTTCGTGTCGGGAACTCGCCGTTTAGGTGAGCAGGATGAAGTGATCAAACGGGAAAATGCATCGATGTTTCTGGAAGAGAATTATCAGAAAAACTATGAGGGATTTATTGCGAATACCCCTGAAAGTGACATCATGTTATCGTTAATGAAACAAACCAATAGAGATAGGAGTTTAAAGTTTGCTTCAATGCTTCAACAAGAATATGTTAATGCAGGCCGAATCAACAGAGGCGTACAAGAGAAAAGCCTTGCGGTATTGGCCCGTGCAGCTATGCCTGCTGTGTTAACTGAAATTGGTTTTGTGAGTAATCCAGATGAAGAAGATTATATGAATTCTCCTGAAGGACAAAATGAAATTGTAAGTGGAATTATTAAAGCAATTAAAAATTATAAACGTATAGCTGAAACATCATTTTAATATCCCTACTGCATGAAGATTAAACTTCTGATTACAATACTTTTATTTTCGTTACTAGTTGCTGAAAAAGCGCCCGCCCAAGGTTATAAAATCAAAACAATTGTTATTGATCCTGGTCATGGTGGCAGAAAACCCGGAGCCTCTGGTAGTTTTTCGAAAGAAAAAGATGTTGCGTTGAAGGTTGCATTAAAATTAGGTGCCTTATTAAAGGAGCAAATGCCGGATATTAAAATAATTTTCACACGTAAAACAGATATAGATGTTGATTTATACAGGCGGGCAGAAATAGCGAATGAAGCTAATGCAGATCTTTTTATATCGGTACACTGTAATTCAATGCCTCCAGGCAATAAGCATATTAAAGGAGTAGAAACATTGGTTGCGGGCTCACACCGGTTAAAAGAACAGGATGCTGCCATACGCGAGAACGCCGACATTAAATTGGAAAAAAACTACAAAAGTAAGTACGATGGCTATGATCCAAGTAACCCGAGTAGTTTCATTCTTTTATCGCTTTTAAAAAATGCCTTTCGGGACAAAAGTATTAATTTTGCCAAGCTAATACAGAACAGTTATATCAAGCGAGATAAGCGATTAAGCCGTGGTGTTAAAGAGCAGGGCGTTTTGGTACTACAGCGTTGTGGTATGCCCGCCGTTTTAACAGAAGTAGGTTTTATCTCGAATACTGAAGAAGAAAAATATATTAATTCTCAAAATGGACAGAACGAAATCGCCAATTCTATTTTGGAAGCAATAAAAACATACAAAAAAAATATTGAGGTTAAATAAGTGGCATTATAAATGATAGTTATTTTACCTTTGGAAAAAATATAAAACAGATACCAAACAAATAGTGCAGCCTTTGTGTATTTATAGGGTTTAGCACAAGAATTAATTACGCTCCAACAAGTGAAGAAAAGATACCTTCAGCGCTTGTAGCCATTAAATAAAACACTCATGAAGATTAAGAACGAAACCAAAGTAGGTATTTTAGCTGCATTTGCCATTGCTTTATTAATAATTGGATATAATTTTTTAAAAGGAAATTCAATTTTCTCAAATGAAACCACATTATATGCAAAATATACGAGGGTTGATGGTTTAAGTGTTTCAAAACCTATCCTGATTAATGGTTATCAGATTGGCCGGGTGGCCAAATTGGATTTACAGCCAGACGGTAGTATTATTGCAACCTTAAGTGTAAACAGCAAATATGAAATTCCCGAAAATAGTATTGCCCGTTTAGAAGGAACAGATCTTTTAGGCAGTAAAGCTATAGTAATGTCGTTAGGTAATTCAAAAAAGATGGCCGAAGATGGTTATACCTTAAACGCAAATGTAGAAAAGGGCTTAATGGAACAAGTGCAGCCGGTTCAAAAGAAAGCGGAATTAATTATCGGCAAAATGGATTCTATTCTGAGTAGTGTAAACTCTATTCTGAATCCTAACTTCCAGAAAAACGTTGATAAAAGCTTTAACAGTATAGCGGGTACATTGGCTTCGTTAGAAACTACATCAAAAAAAGTTGATGGCTTAGTAGGTTCAGAAAGCGCACGTATAGAAGCGATTTTTAAAAACGTTGAAGGTATTACGGCTAACCTGAATAACAATAACCAAAAAATCAGCGATATCTTAACCAACATTAATACCGTTACCGATAAATTTGCAGCCGCTAACTTTAAACAAACATTAGATAATGCAAACAATGCTATTGCTGATTTACAAAGCGTAATTTCAGGAATTAAAGATGGAAAAGGTAGTTTAGGATTGTTGTTAAACGATGATAAAATGTATCAGAATTTAAATAATGCTTCAAAAAATCTTGATGAATTAATGATCGATTTGAAAGCTAATCCTAAACGGTATGTTCACTTCTCGGTATTTGGGGGTGGCAACAAAAAAGACAAGTAATTAATTTTTATAAAATCGAAAGCCTTACAGTTTAAATTGTAAGGCTTTTTTTATGGTCATAGTTCTAATATGCCTATTTTTTGCCACGGAAGCACAGAAGGCACTGAAAATTGATGGCTTATTCTTTAGTCATCCTGAATACAATGAAGGATCTTTAAACGATGTAAAATGGATGGAATTAATTCGGCGATAATCTGGGTTATCAGTGTGGAAATTTTCCGCTGTGTTCCCGCAGATTTAAGAAGATAACGCAGATTCTATTTAACATTTTCTTTGTCTTAGCTCTGCAAATCTTTGTGTATTCCTCTGTGGTAAAAATAAAAAATGTAAGGCCGATAATGGAATTAGCTCCGCGGTGATTTGCGTAATCTGAGGGCAAAACTTCTGCTATAGGTTCCCGCAGATTTAAGAAGATAATGCAGATTCTATTTAACATTTGCTATGCACCAACGCTGCGAATCTTTGTGTATTCCTCCGCGTACTCTGCGGTAAAAAAGATAAAATCCTTAAAGATGGAAAGTTCTCCCCTCTACAGCCAACTCCGTATTTTCAAAAACAGATTGTGCTTCTTCTAAAAGCATTTGTAATGTTTTGTAACGTGAAGAAAAATGGCCGATGAGTAATTTCTTTACACCATTAATTTTGGCTACCTCTGCTGCCTGTAAAGCGGTTGTGTGATGTGTTTCTTTAGCCCTATCCAATAAATCGTGCATAAAGGTAGCTTCGTGGTATAAGGTATCACAATCTTTTATGGTAGCAAAGTAACTTTCATCAAATAAGGTATCAGAGCAATAGGCGTAACATCTTGGTGCATCTGCCTCGATGGTATAATCTTCACTGCGTAAAATATCGCCATTTGGCAGTTCTACATCAATTCCCTTTTTTAAGGCTGTATAATATGCCATAGGCACTTCATCAGTCTTATCCTTAATCAGTTTCCGTTGTCGTTTCTTCTGCTGAAATATAAAGCCCGTTGTAGGGATACGGTGGTTTAAAACAATAGTTTTAACTGTTAAATCACTATTCTCGAATATCTGTCTGGATTCATCGGCTTCAATCGGGAAAAATTCAATTGGATACCTTAATACCGTATCGGAATATTTAAACTGAACCTCTAAAATTTCTAATAAAGGTTTGGGCCCAAATATCTGCATGGGTTTTATCCTGCCGTTTAAATGCAAACTGGAAAGCAAGCCAATTAAACCGAAATAATGATCGCCATGTAAGTGGCTGATAAAGATATAATCGATGCGGGCGGCTTTAAGGTTGTACTTGGTCAATTGTTGTTGTGTGCCCTCACCACAATCGATTAAATAATATTTTTCGTTACAATTTAAAAGCTGTGCCGATGGGTTCCTGTTAAATACAGGAGTTGCAGAACTGCTTCCTAAAATTGTAACTTCAAATTTCATCATGATAAGATATAAAAAGCCTCGTAGATTTTTAGAAACTACGAGGCCGGAATGTTATTTAAATATTTATTATTTAGCGCCTCTAAATTCTTTTTCCAATTCATCCATAAAGATAAAATCAGTTGCTTCCTCTATTGTATTAACAAACGTTACGGATTGAAATATGTTTGATAATTCGATAATCGATGCCAGTTCATCATTAATTCCGGTTACAATAAATAGCCCACCTGCTGATTTGCAAAGCCTATCGCCAACCAGTAAGCAGCTTAAATCCTGCGCATCGCTACACTCCGTAACATGACTTAAATCAACAATTATATTTTGAAATCCCTCTGCGTTGAGCAGATAGAACTCTGATTTCAACCCTGGAGCATTATCGTTTGTAAACTTAGGCTCTTCTAACTTTAAGGTTACATATTTATCGTGTTTATCTACTGAAAATTTCATCTCTCTAATCTTTATTTTACTAATGTATAAATTTCTTTCGAATTTAAAGTTTTTCTAAAGCCTTTAAAACATTGGTTTCAATGCGGCTAGAAATTGCATCAGCATCAGCTTTTATAAAGGTCTCTCCTACAATTTGTTCATAAAGTTCGATGTAGCGTTCTGAAATTGAATTAACAATTTCAGGTGTCATTTCTGGTACAACCTGACCATCTTTCCCCTGAAAACCATTTTCGATTAACCATTTTCTCACAAATTCTTTTGAAAGTTGTTTTTGCGGCTCATCATTATCCTGGCGGTTCTGATATCCTTCTGCATAAAAATAGCGTGAAGAATCTGGTGTGTGTATTTCGTCGATCAAATAAATTACGCCATCAGCAGTGCCGAACTCGTATTTCGTATCCACTAAAATTAATCCGCTTTTTGCAGCAATCTCAGTTCCACGTTGATATAGTGCGTAAGTATATTCTTCTAATTTTTCGTAATCGGTTATAGAAACAATACCTTTTGCTAAAATATCTTCTTTTGAAATGTCTTCATCATGCCCTACCGAAGCTTTTGTGGTTGGGGTGATAATGGGCTGAGGTAGTTTATCGTTTTCTTTTAATCCATCCGGTAAAGAAACACCGCATACCGAACGTTTTCCTGCGCTATATTCGCGCCATGCATGACCGGCTAAGTAACCTCTAATTACCATTTCTACTTTAAATGGCTCACAGATACGGCCAATCGTAACCATTGGATCTGGCACATCTAAAACCCAGTTAGGAACGATGTCCTGGGTAGCTGCTAAAAATTTAGCTGCAATTTGGTTTAACACCTGTCCTTTAAATGGAATAGCTTCAGGTAATACTACATCAAAAGCAGAAATACGGTCTGATACCACCATCACCATAAATTGGTCGGCTATAGTATATACATCGCGAACTTTACCTTTGTAAAAATTACTTTGATTTGGGAAATTGAAATGAGTTTCTTTTAGTGCTTTCATGAGGGGATAAAAATAGGAAAAAAGTCCGAAAGTCCGAAGACCGGAGTCGGATGATAAAAGTTGTAAAAAGCAAAAGTCCGAAGTAGTCCTATTGCAAGACTTAAACTTCGGACCTCGGACTTTTCTGACTTCTGACTTACTGAATATCGCCGTAAGCTTTCAAGATATCTTTCACTAGTTTATGTCTTACCACATCTTCACCGCTTAAGTAAATAATATCGATACCTTTAATATCTTCTAAAATCCTTAAGCCGTTAAACAAACCCGACATCTGTTTTTTAGGCAAATCGATCTGTGTAACGTCGCCGGTGACAATAAATTTAGCTGTTGGTCCCATACGGGTTAAAAACATTTTTAACTGCATATCGGTGGCGTTTTGTGCCTCATCTAAAATCACGAAACAGTTATCTAAAGTACGTCCGCGCATAAATGCCAGTGGCGCAATTTCTATCGTACGGTTTTCGATGTAGAATTTCAATTTCTCTGCAGGAATCATATCATCCAAGGCATCGTAAAGTGGACGTAAATATGGATCGATTTTTTCTTTTAAATCGCCAGGTAAGAAACCCAGGTTCTCCCCTGCCTCGACCGCCGGACGGGTTAAAATAATCCGTTTAATTTCTTTATTCTTTAATGCCCTAACAGCCAGAGCTACGGCAGTATATGTTTTTCCGGTTCCAGCGGGGCCAATGGCAAATAGGATATCATTTTTAGCAATACTGCTTACCATTTTGCGTTGATTAGCAGTTCTTGCCTTAACCAAAAGGCCGTTTGTACCAAAAACAATTACCTCTCCACCGCCTCCGGTAGGTTGTTCCACATCTTTTTTTACTACACCGGCTGCTTTTGCACCCAGTATAGATTCTACGTCGTTATTGGTAAGTGAGCTATATTTCTCGAGGTGTGCAATAAGCTGGTTAAACTTATCCTCAAAAGCCTTAAGTTCCTGTTCATCACCGAGAACCTTAACATCACTACCTCTCGCTACCAGTTTCAACTTTGCGAAAGCACCTTTAATCATTTCGTAATTCTCGTTATTCGGCCCCCAAAAGTGAGCAGGATTTACGGTATCCAGAGTTAATTTTAATTCGTTCAAACTGTAGTATTTTAAAAAGTTATCGGGGTATATTAATTAAAATTTGAATATTTGCAGACGCTTAGGCCCGTACACAAGAATAAGCAATAATAATGAATTTTTAATGGGGATAATTACTTTAACAACAGATTTAGGTTCAAAAGATTTTTACCAGAGTGCCCTTAAAGGTAGCCTGTTGAGTCTTATGCCTAATGTTAATTTAGTTGATATTACCCACGAGGTTCCATCATTCAACATTTCGTATGCAGCCTTTGTGCTAAAAAACGCTTATCCTTACTTTCCGAAGAATACGGTACACTTAATCGGTATCGATTCTGTATACAGCGAAAACACCAAATATATTGCTGTAAAGCACCGTGATCACTTTTTTGTAGGGGCCGATAATGGTATTTTTTCCCTTCTGTTTGACGATGTTCCGGAAGATGTAGTAGAGCTGAACATTATGCAGGATTTGAAATATTTACACTTCCCTTTGGTTGATATTTTTGTTAAAGCAGCAACACATTTAGCTAAAGGTGGCAAACTGAAAGACATCGGTTTACCTGTAGCAGAAATTGAACAGAAGATGCTTTTACACCCTGTAATTGAACGAGATGTGATCCGCGGAAGTGTGGTATATATTGATACTTTTTGCAATGTAATCACCAACATTACTAAAGATCTTTTTACCAAAATACAGAAGAACAGAGACTTTACTTTATACTTTAGAAAAAGCGAAACCATTACGCAATTAAGCTGGCATTACAACGAAGTACAGGAAGGTGAAAAGCTTTGCCTGTTCGGGATTAGTAACCATTTGGAAATTGCAATTAATAAAGGTAAAGCAAGTGGTTTATTAGGTTTGCATTTAGGTGATATTGTACGAGTAGAGTTTCATCCTTAAGAAAGCTCAGTAGTTCATTGGCTCAATGGTTCATTTGTCAATGCGCCTAAACAAACTAATTGCAGACTATTTTTATGCATTCGCAATGATGAAAAACGGAATAGCCAATTGTAAACCAATGAACTAATGGTTAATGAACCAATAAACCAACCAAAACAACTTTCATCCTTTTCACGTTTATATCGCATGAAGAAATATTTTTATCTGCTTATTATTTTATTGCTGAACCTACATGCCTTTGCACAGCAAGATACCGCGGCCTATGCTGCTCAGCGAGCTAAAGTAAATTCGTTACTCGTAGAAAGAAGTAACAAGTTTGGCCAGTATGATGAAAGTTTAAACCAACGAACTGGAATATTCGGCTGGCAAACCAAACGCGATATTAAAAATTCCAATGAAATTCTTCGTCAGGTAGTTTTAACCGATAACAACATCTTCAAAGAGCTGAAAGTATTAATGGATTATAAAGATTTGCAGAACCAGCAGAAAGTAGCTGTGGCGGATAATTCTCAGGAGCGCATGGAACGTTATATGCAAACCATCAAAAAACTACAGGATCAGAATGCGCAGCTTAAAGAAGATTTAGAGAAAAAGAATAAAGGAGGTTTATCAACCTACATCATCGTCTTTTTAATTTTAGTAATGGCAGGCGGATTTTATTTTTTCAGCAAAAAAATCCAGGAGTATAAAACTGCTAAAATCAGTTCTTAAAAGTATAATTGGATATTAGCAGCTTCGTAATCAGTAAAAGCAATAGACAAATCATGAAAAAAGGACTGTTTAAAATCTTGGTGAAGATAAATAAGGCGCTTTTACCAAGTTTGTATAAAAAAGATCCAAATAAGCTTACTACTTTTCAGAAGGCGATTTTGGGTTACCGCTATTGGGTGCTAACGAATGCGTTAGATTAATATTTAGACCTTAAAGGTTTTTAAACCTGTAAGGTCTAAATAAATTATTTCTTAAAATGCTCAATAATCAACGTTGCCAGTTCCGTACCAATACGTTCTTGTGCTTCGTTGGTTGATGCACCAATATGTGGTGTTAAAGAGATTTTTGGGTGGGTTAAAATTTCTGCCAATGGTGTAGGCTCGTTATCGAAAACATCTAAACCAGCGAAAGAAACTTTACCAGAATTTAGTGCTTCAATTAAAGCTGGCTCGTCAATTGTTCCACCGCGTGAACAGTTTACAATACCTACTCCGTTTTTCATTTTAGCAAATTCTTCTGCGCCTAAAATCGGTTTATCAGCAAATGGAGTATGTAGACTAAAGAAATCACTTCCTGTAATTACCTCATCTAAAGAAACCGTTTTAATTGGAATACTTACTGACTTTCCACCTTGGAAATCTAAAGTGATTTCAGATTCTGAAGGATATAAATCGTAAGCCAAAACATTCATACCTAAGCCTAAAGCCACTTTCGCAGTAGCACGACCGATACGACCGAAACCGATAATACCGATGGTTTTACCACTTAATTCGGTTCCTTTAGCATAAGCTTTTTTTAAGTTATTGAATTGAGTAGAACCTTCTACTGGCATTTTACGGTTAGCATCCTGTAAAAACCTGATACCTGTAAATAAGTGAGAAAATACCAATTCGGCAACTGATAATGAAGATGCAGCTGGTGTGTTTACCACATTAACACCTTGACTACGTGCGTATTCAACATCAATATTATCCATGCCCACTCCACCTCTACCAATTAATTTGATATTGGGTACCGCATCAATTAATTCTTTTCTAACTTTTGTTGCACTACGTACAGTAATGGCATCATAGTTTTTTAATGCTTCAGCTAATTTATCCTGAGGAACGGTTTCAGTATCAACCTGGAAACCAGCTTTTTCTAATAATTCTTTTCCGATCGGATCAATCCCATCGTTTGCTAATATTTTAATCATTGTTGTATATGATTGCACAGATTTGATTGATTACACCGATTAAATAATTGCAGTAATCATCTGTGGTTAAAATTTAAATTAATTTGCTTTTGCTTGTTGTTCTTCAAATACCTGCATGGCATCTACCAAGGCGTGTACGCTTGTTATTGGCAATGCATTATACATCGATGCACGGAAACCACCAACGCTTCTATGCCCTTTAATACCCACAATACCTTGCTCTTCAGCATATTTCAAGAATGGTTTTTCCAATTCCGGGTTTTCCATTACGAAACAGATGTTCATTCTTGAGCGGTCTTCAACTGCACAAGTTCCTTTAAATAATGGATTACGGTCGATTTCTCTGTAAAGTGCTTCAGCTTTTTGTTTGTTTTCTTTTTCAATCTCAGCAACACCACCTTTTGATTTTAACCAACGTAGATTTAATAAAGCTACATAGATTGAGAAAACCGGAGGAGTATTGTACATCGAATCGTTATCGATATGCGATTGATAATTCAACATAGATGGAATTTTACGGTCTATTTTGCCTAAAATTTCATTCTTAACAATAGCAATGGTTAAACCGGCAGGACCTACATTTTTTTGAGCTCCGGCATAAATTAAATCGAATTTAGAAACATCGATTACACGGCTCATAATATCAGAAGACATATCGCAAACAACAGGAATGTTTGTTTTAGGTACTTCGAAAAGCTCAGTTCCGTAAATGGTATTGTTTGAAGTATAGTGGAAATAAGCACTATCAGCAGGAATTTCAAAATCCTTTGGAATGAAAGTATAGTTCGCATCTTTAGATGAGGCAACTACATTCACATTACCGATAAATTTAGCTTCTTTTAATGCTTTGGTTGCCCAAACACCAGTATCTAAATAACTTGCTGTTTGTCCATCGCCCAATAAATTCATTGGAACCATTGCAAACTGTAAACTTGCACCACCCTGTAAAAATAAAACGGAATAACCCGACGGCACATTTAATAATTCCTTTACCAATTTATCAGCTTCAGCAACAACTGCCTCAAATTCGGTTGTTCTGTGCGAAATTTCTAAAATTGATAATCCATCGTTAAAATCTAAAACAGCCTGAGCTGCTTGTTTAAACACTTCTTGAGGTAAAATACAAGGGCCTGCGCCAAAATTATGCTTCATCTTATTATATAATGTTTTATGGGCGTAAATGTAAAATTTTTAAAGCAGTTATGCCCATAAAATCGTATCATAAAAAATTAAATTTTGTTAAAAATCTCAACCAAATTGAGCGTTTTGTTGCAGTTTTTGCAAAAGAATTCGCTAATCAGAAAGACAAAAGATTAACACCGATAGATTTAGTAGTTTATGGCTTATTCTTCAACTTTACAATCAGCTTCAGGTTAAACTGCCTGCCTGTTAAATAATTTGGAATTGCATATTGCACATTATCTACATCCTTAAGCCATAAGTAGGAAACTGTGTTGTCGATATTCAGCATATTAAAAACCTCAAAGAACAGAATAACCGAGCTGAAATTTTTGTCCAAAAATTTAGGTTTGTGCAAAGCGGCGTCATCAAGGAAATCTTTAGAGAAACCGATATCTACCCGCTTATATGATGGGATAAAAAATTGATCTAAATACCGTGGTGTTTGCGATGGGCCAATCGGTAACCTTGAACCATAAAGTGCATTTAAGTGCACTTTATAAGTTGGACTATTTAATAATTTATCCTGGAAAAATATGGAGAAATTTAAACGTTGATCAGTTGGTCTTTTTAGATAGCCAGGATAAATTGTAGTTCCATTCTGGATATAACTATCTCCAATAATGTCTTCATTGGCATGCATAACCGACATTCTGAAATAAGAAACCAGATCCTTTACAAACTCACCGCCTATACTAAAATCGGCACCATAAGCATAACCACGCGAGACTTCATTCGCCAGGTATTTAATTCTCAGGTTATCAATTTTGTACGGAATCAATCGGTCAGAATATTTAAAATAGGCTTCAGAAGTAAACTTTAGCCGCGTTCCAAAAGCATCGAAAGCGTATTCATAACCTAGAGAGGTGTTATAAGAACTCTGTGCTTTTTGATCGATATTTAATACTCCGGAGAAATCACGAATGGTCCGGTATGATGGTGGCTGCTTATAAACACCGGCAGAAAACCTTAAAATTTTATTGTTTGAATTGGGCCTGTAAGCAATTAACATCCTCGGACTGATCAATAGCTGTTTGCTTAACGAACTATATGTGGCGCGTGCTCCTAATTGCAACTCTGCAGAATTGGAAAGCGAATAGCTATCCTGAATGTAAGTGCTGTAGTTTCTGATATCGATATTATTCTGTATGTTGATTACATTTTGTAACGTGATATTTTTCGAATTGTTGGGCAAAATGAAGCCGGCAGAATCGGTATAATTATACTCGTTCAGCTGATCATTGTAATTAGATTTATCGAATTTTATCCCCCATGAAAAAACATGATTATCAAAATTCTGATCTACTTTTATTTCAGAAGCGAAAATCTGGGTATTTAAACTATTTCTTCCGTAATTATAATAACTACCAATGCCCCTGTTTTTATTGATCATCCCAAAATTTTCACCTGAAAAGTTATTATCCACCTCATCAAAAATATAGCTGCCATTAATATCGAAACGCTCTCTCTCAACCGTACTAAAATAACTGTTTATAAACTTGATCACCAGGTTTGGTTTGGGCGAATAAGTAGCGGTAATGGCGCTTCCTAAAGTTTGGTAATCGTCTATTTCTTGTCCCGTATAATCCACATTTAGTCTTAATGTAGTGCTCAACGTTCCGAACTGAGTTTCCCTATTAGTGGGTACTAATTTAAACTGACCGAGGTTAAAGCTCCCCAAAAAACTGATATTGAATTTTGGTGAAAAATCATATTGATACAGCAATTGAGCATCGGCAAAATTTGGACTGTAACTTCCCTTTTCATCTTGTTTAATCAGTACACTCGAATTGTTTTTATAACGTAAACCAGCCAAAAGGAAGCTGTTTTTGAATATTTTTTTGGTTGTTAACGAAGTATTTAAAAGGCTGGTACTAAAAATGGTTTGATTACTATCCGGTTTATCGTATCTAATATCTAAGATTGAAGAAAGTTTATCGCCATATTTTGCTTCAAAGCCACCTGCAGAGAATTTTGCTTTACTTACCAGGTCCGAATTGATAAAACTTAGTCCCTCCTGCTGTCCATTGCGGATCAATACCGGTCGGTTAATTTCTACGTCGTTGATGTAAATCAGGTTTTCGTCGAAGTTACCTCCCCTAACGCTATACTGGGCACTTAATTCGTTGTTTGTAGATACACCTGGGAGGGTTTTGAGCATGGTTTCAAAATTGCCAGAAACCAATGGCATGGAAGAAACATCGGCAATATTAATAGTAGTGGTGTTACTTAACTGGTTTTGTTTATTGGTGATATTAACCTGCTCTAATTCATTGATATTGGCAATTAAATTTACCTGTTTGATAATCCGGGCTCCCGAGCGCTCACTAAATTTTATGGTTTGTGGCTGATAGCCCAAAAGCGAATATTTAATGCTAAAGGTTTTCGATTTTGAATAAATGGTATATACACCAAATTCATCAGTAACGGTTGATTGTGCCTGCCCTAAAACGATTACCGTAACCTGTGCCAAGGGTAACCTTTCATCGCTATAAACTATTCCTGAAACTCTAACTAAAGGCTGTGCCACAGCAAAACCGCAACCAGCAATTAAAAGGAAAAGGATTAGCCGAAATTTGAGCATTTTTAGTATCAAGACAAAGGTATCAGGTATTAAGACTGTATGCGCCTCATCCTAAAAACAATTTAGCAATAAAACATTTAACAATTTAAATATTTATAGCGCTAGTTGTCAAGCTTTTCATTTTAGAAATAGTTTCCGTTGGATTATCTGTTGCGAAAATTGCATTTCCGGCCACAAAAGCATTGGCACCTGCAGATACTAATGTAGCAATATTTTGCAAACCAACACCACCATCGATTTCAATTATTAGGTCTTCATTTACCCCTTGAATCAAAGCCTTTAAATCCTTTATTTTCTTGTAGGTATTATGGATAAAAGCTTGTCCACCAAAGCCGGGATTAACCGACATAATGAGTACCAGATCAAGATCTTCAATTACATCCTGCAATAAGGTTACCGGAGTGTGCGGGTTCAAAGCCACACCAGCCTTGCAGCCTGATGCCTTGATTAACTGAATGGTTCTATGCAGGTGTGTGCAGGCTTCGTAATGTACAGTGATTCTATCCGCTCCTGCTTTGGCAAAATCCTGAACATATTTATCCGGCTCGACAATCATTAAATGTACATCCAAAGGTTTGGTAGCATGTTTTTTTACAGCAGCCATTATAGGGAAACCGAAAGAAATATTTGGAACGAAAACACCATCCATCACATCAACGTGGAACCAATCGGCCTCGCTGTGGTTAATCATTTCAATATCTCGTTGTAAATTGCCAAAATCGGCAGAAAGTATGGATGGGGCAATGATGTATTTCATTTCTTTTATAATTCCATCATTGCGAGGCACGAAGCAACCTTTTAAAATAGTCTACTTAAAGATTGCTTCGTGCCTCGCATTGACGATTTGTTTATACGATTTACTAATAATGCAAGTTACGAAAGAAGTCCGAAAGTTTTTAAGTTAGAGATAAAGATGCTGAAATAAATCCGATAGCTATCGGATCAGCATGAAGAAACGCATTAGGTCGATTCAAAAGTAAAAAGCCCTTTCAGTGTAAACTGAAAGGGCTTTTTATATATTTCCCGACTTCGGACTTCCGACTCCAGACTTTTTTTATGCTTGTGGCGCAGCTGGTTTTTCTGGTCTTGGCAATAAAACTTTGCGAGAAAGTTTCATTTTGCCTTGCTTATCGATGTCTAATAATTTAACCTCGATTTTATCACCTTCTTTTAATACACCGTCCATGGTTTCTAAACGTTCCCATGAAATTTCAGAGATGTGCAATAAACCATCTTTACCTGGCATAACCTCAACAAATGCACCGAATGGCATAATTGATTTTACTTTACCTTGGTAAACTTCGCCGATTTCTGGCTTAGCTACGATATTACGGATACGGGTAACCGCTGCATCGATAGCTGCTTTGTTATCAGCAAATACTTCTACAATACCTTTACCATCAACTTCTTCGATAGAGATTGAAGCACCGGTTTCGCGTTGCATTTCCTGGATAATTTTACCACCAGGGCCGATAATTGCACCGATAAATTCTTTATCAATAGTTAAAGAAACAATACGTGGTGCATGTGGTTTATAATCTTCGTTAGGTGAGCTGATAGTTTTCTTCATCTCGTTTAAGATGTGTAAACGACCTTCTTTAGCCTGTAATAAAGCTTTAGTTAAAACTTCATAAGATAAACCATTGATTTTTAAATCCATTTGACAGGCAACGATACCATGTTCAGTACCGGTTACTTTAAAGTCCATATCACCTAAGTGATCTTCATCACCTAAAATATCAGAAAGGATTGCATATTTGCCAGTTTTCTCATCGGTAATTAAACCCATTGCTATACCTGAAACTGGAGATTTGATTTTAATACCTGCATCCATTAATGCTAATGTACCAGCACAAACAGTTGCCATTGATGACGAACCGTTAGATTCTAAGATATCAGAAACAATACGGATGGTATAAGGATTTGCTTCACCTTGAGGCAATACTTTTTTCAATGAACGTTGTGCTAAAGCACCGTGACCAATTTCGCGACGGCCAGCGCCTCTGTTTGGTCTAACCTCTCCAGTTGAGAAACCAGGGAAATTATAGTGCAATAAGAATTTGTTGTAACCATTAAAGAAAGCACCATCAATCATTTGCTCATCATCTTTACTACCTAAAGTAACTGAAGTTAATGATTGTGTTTCGCCACGTGTAAATACAGCCGAACCGTGAGCAGCAGGTAAATAACCAACTTCACTCCAGATAGGACGAATTTCTGTAGTTTTACGGCCATCTAAGCGGATACCTTCATCTAACAACAGGTTTCTGATGGCATCGTACTGAACATCATGATAATAATGTTTAGCCATTGCTTTGGTTAAATCTGCAGTATCTTCTGGCATTGCCTCGAAGAATTCGTTAATGATCGCAGTGAAACCTTCTTTACGAACATCTTTATTGCCACCAGCTTTTGCTACAGCATAAACTTTATCATAAGTATCAGCATAAACCTTAGCTTTTAAATCAGCATCATGGTCTTCGTGGCTGTACTCGCGTTTAACGGTTTTGCCAGTAGCTTCAGTTAATTCAACCTGAATAGCACACTGAACTTTAATTGCATCGTGTGCAAATTTTAAAGCCTCAACCATTTCGTCTTCCTGAATTTCATCACACTCACCTTCAACCATGCCTATATCATTAGCCGAACCAGCTACCATAAACTCTAAAGTTGCACGCTCTAATTGGCTAGCTAATGGATTGATTACCAATTTACCATCAATTTTAGCAACACGTACTTCAGAAATCGGACCGTTGAAAGGAATATCAGAAACTGATAATGCAGCTGATGCTGCTAAACCTGCCAAACAATCTGGCATAATATCTTTATCTGCAGAAATTAAAGAAATCATCACCTGTGTATCAGAGTGATAATCACTTGGGAACATTGGGCGTAAAGCTCTGTCTACCAAACGAGAGATTAATACCTCGTAATCGGATAATCTTGCCTCACGACGTAAAAAGCCTCCTGGAATACGGCCTGTAGCCGCATATTTTTCCTGATAATCAACCGATAAAGGTAAAAAATCAGTACCTGGTTTAGCACCAACAGTTGATACTACTGTTGCTAACAACATGGTATCGCCCATTTTTACCACAACTGAACCATCAGCCTGTTTAGCCAATTTACCAGTTTCAATTTCTACAATTCTGCCATCGCCCAAATCGAACGATTTTTTTATTACATTCATTTAAATAGAATTATGGTGTGTTTTCCTCTTTCTACACACCGTTGTTTATATATGTATTTGTTTTTGCAAACGAAGATAGGATTAAAAAAGCCTATCTATAATAAAACCCGTTAAAAAAATTAACAGGGAATTAAAAAGCCATTCCCTAAAGAATGGCTTTTATTGATAAACTTGCGCTTATTTTTGTTTGATGATATCACGAAGCGATAAAGCTTTGATGATAGCACGATAGCGCTCAATATCTTTTTTGTATAGGTAAGCCAAAATACCGCGGCGTTTACCTACCAATTTTTGAAGTGACAACTGAGTAGAGAAATCTTTACGATTTTTCTTTAAGTGTTCTGTTAAGTGCGCAATACGGTATGTAAATAACGCTACTTGACCTTCTGCAGAACCAGTATTGGTTTCTACTTTGCCGTGTTCTTTAAAGATCACAGCTTTTTTCTCTGGACTTAAATACATTCTTGAATAATATTAAAGCAATAAAAATTAATTAATTGTGGCGCAAAGATAAGGCTATTTTTATTTATAAACAAGTGCTTGTTAAATGATAAATTATTATCGTCTTTATCTGATTTGGGTTTTGGAAAGCAAGGTAAGTTCTTATTGGCTATTGTACTCCCGCCCTCGCCGCAATCTTTTTGCAATCTTACTTTCTTTATAGTTATGCGAGAAGGAAACGATGAAGCAATCTAATTCGGCAAGTAAAGCAAAAAGTATTCCCTACTAAGTCGGGTTTCGAGAACTTGAGGGGGCAAGAAACTTAGTTTCGCTTATTAATACGCTCCAATTCTAAAACATCCAATTGGTCTTTAGGCCTATTAGTTGCCCGTTTATTATCCAAAAGATGGTTGTAATGAAGGAACCTAGCTTTGATACCATTAATCTCATCTACTGTGGCCATTTCAAAATACTCATTAAATTTGTGCTTATCCAATCCAGGGATATCAGTCATTAGATCGGCATACATGCCATCATCCATTAAGACTTCACAATAGCCTGCTATAATTGGAACATCTAACAACACATCGTATCGGCCGTAACCCATTTTATCTAAAGCGTAAATAAGGTTTTGCCTGTTTTCTTTTGTGTCTTTTAAGTAGATGTCTAAATCGCCAGTGGTACGGTTATAACCATACCGGTTAACGGCAAAGCCACCAACAATAAGGTAATGCACATCAAACTGCTCGAATGTTTCCAGCAACAAAAGCATTTCTGGATTTTCCTTATCAAATGACATGTAGAGATTATATATTTGGTTTGCGGATGATAATGCCTTTTCCTTGTGGAAACTTTAAAGGTTGGCCACCATTCATGGTAACTGAAATGTGGTTAAGATATAAAACACCAAAGAAGCGCTGCTCTGGGGTACGTTTTAAATAAACGTTTTCACGCTCTTCGACTATTGTTTCACGCGCAACTGTAATATCATATAAAGTGAGCTTTCCCATTTCATATCAAAAATACGAAAAATTAGCAAGTAATACATTACATTTTCTTCGACATTTTGCAAGCAATACTTTACAATCAAGCTTTATTAATACTTTTGCAAAAACATTTACCCTTGGAAAAGAATCAATACAGCATTTTCGAAAGTGAATTACGTGTCCGTCCGGATGATATCGATATGTTTAACCATGTACATAATAGTAAATATTTAGATTATGTACTGGCAGCACGTTATGAGCAAATGGAAAAATTCTACGGTATGCCCTGGGAACATTTTACCAAACAGGGTCTGGGTTGGGTTGTAAGCCATGTTGACATTAATTTTAAACGCCCATTGTTGATGAACGATTTAATGCTGATCAGAACTGGAATCTTAACCATGAACGATAAGGGTTGTTCTGTTCAATTCGAAATCATTAATCAAAAAACAGGCAAAGTGGCTTCAGATGGCATTTTTGATTATGTATTGATTGATTTAACTACCAACCGTGGAACAAAGGTTTCAGAAGAAATGATTAAAGCCTACAGTATATAGAAGATGATTACACCGATTTAGGGATTATAGCTCCCCTGAGTTCTGTGTCTCCGTGAAAAGAAAACAGTCGTAAATCAAACCTGAATGTTCTGTGAGACACAGATCATGAATCAACAATAAAAAATTAATCACTTCAGCAAAAATTAGTCATCTAAATTTGACAATTCAAAATTTTATCTATCTTTGTTGCATCAAAAAGATCAGAGCCATGATAGTATCTGCAATCCGTTTGAGGTTCTAAATAACCGAGGATTCCCTCCTATTTCAATTTTTAGATGTGTACGCTAAAAATGCGTATCATTGGTTTATACATTACACTTTACTTTATTATTATATGTCACAGTCAACAAAGACGCAGGGCAAACTTTCGTCTTTTTTCGATATCCTCGTTCAATCTTTAAAAGGTCATGAGGTAGATTTAACTTCAATTAGTATTAAACGCGCAATTATTTTATTGGCCATTCCGATGATGCTGGAAATGGCTATGGAGTCGGTTTTTGCCTTAGTCGATCTATATTTTGTTGGCCACTTAGAAAATAGTAGCCATGCTATACAAACTGTTGGTTTAACAGAATCGGTGTTAACCATTATTTACTCATTGGCCATCGGGTTGAGTATGGCTGCAACTGCGGTGGTTGCGAGGAGAATCGGCGAGAAAAATCCAGAAGCGGCATCAAAAGCCGGTATGCAGACGATCGTAATTGCAGTTTTCGTTAACATTATAATCAGTATCCTGGGTTTAATTTACGCCAGAGATATTCTATTGCTCATGGGCGCTTCAACTGAAACAGCTGATCAAGGGGTTCCATTTGTTCGGATTATGATGGGTGGAAGTATCATTATTGTACTCTTATTCTTAATCAACGGGATTTTTCGTGGTGCAGGTAATGCAGCAATCGCAATGCGGAGTTTGTGGATCGCCAATATTGCGAACATCATCCTCTGCCCTATTTTTATCAATGGGTTTGGGCCAGTGCCGGCATTCGGTTTAACAGGCGCTGCAATTGCCACTACCATTGGTCGTGGTTTAGGAGTTACTTATCAGGTTTACAATCTGTTTAGTGGTAAAAATATATTAAAAATACGCGTTAGTCACTTCTTGCCTGATTTTACCCAGATTAAAGCGATCGTTAAAATTGCCGCTCCGGCTATTTTCCAGTTCGTAATTGCGAGCTGTAGCTGGGTGTTTTTGGCAGAACTTGTTGCCACTACTGGTGGTGATACAGGATCAGCAGGTTACCAGACAGCACTGCGACTCATGATGTTTTTTATGTTACCAGCCTGGGGCTTAAGCAATGCAGCCGCTACTTTGGTTGGTCAGAATTTAGGCGCAGGCCATATAGATCGCGCTGAAAAATCAGTATTCCAAACCTTGAAATACATTATTGTTTTCATGGCAGTTGTAAGTGTACTGTTCTTAACCTGTGGGCATTTGTTCGCGGCATTTTTCACTTCAGATGAAGAGGTAATAGCTATTGCCAGTAAGGCCCTTAAGATTATGAGCCTCGGTTTTGTGATTTACGGAGCTGCAATGGTATTCAGTAGTGCATTTAATGGCGCTGGCGATACCTGGACACCTACCAAAATTAATGTTTTTGCCTTTTGGTTGTTCCAGATTCCTTTTGCTTACTTTTTGGCCAAATTTTTAGAAATGGGCCCAACAGGTGTTTTTATTGCCATTCCAACAGCTGAAGCAGGTATTGCTATAGCTGCCTATATCTTGTTTAAAAAGGGTAAATGGAAAAAAACGATGGTTTAGGTTAACCCTAAGAGAATTAACCACAGATGCATATAGATAGGTAAGATATCTGTGTGCATCTCTTTTATCTTGATTCAATTTTTATAATCCGTACTAATAATTTTCAAAAGCAAACCATCTCTGATAAAATAAACCTGATCCGATAGCTATCGGATGGAACGTACACGGAGTGCAACGGAATAGAGTGGAAAGCAGGTCTGCAGTAACAGAAAACTCACTGTATTTGCTTTTCAGATCAATTGCCTGTAGCAGATATTTTCTAGATTAAAAATTACCTTAAAAAGCATATCTTTGCGCAAAGATGAAGCATATACGTAATTTTTGCATTATTGCACATATTGACCATGGCAAGAGCACCCTGGCTGATAGGTTATTAGAATACACCGAGACAATTTCAAAGCGTGAGGCGCAGGCACAATTGCTCGATAACATGGATTTAGAGCGTGAGAGAGGCATAACAATTAAAAGTCATGCCATACAAATGAACTATAAAGTAGGTGATATCGAATATAATTTCAACCTGATTGATACACCTGGACACGTAGATTTTTCGTACGAAGTTTCGCGTTCCATCGCTGCCTGCGAGGGTGCATTGCTTATTGTTGATGCTTCGCAAGGTATTCAGGCACAGACCATTTCGAACTTATATTTAGCACTTGAACACGACCTTGAAATTATTCCGATTTTAAATAAAATGGATTTACCTGGGGCAATGCCTGAGGAAGTAAAAGACCAGATTATTGATTTAATTGGGTGTAAACGAGAAGATATTATTCCTGCATCGGGTAAAACCGGAATGGGTATCCCTGATATTATTCAGGCCATTGTAGACCGCGTTCCAGCTCCGGTTGGTGATCCGGAAGCACCTTTACAAGCTTTGATTTTCGACTCTGTTTTTAACTCATTCAGAGGAATTATTGCTTATTATAAAGTAGTGAACGGCGAAATTAAAAAAGGCGACAAAGTAAAATTCATTAATACTGGTAAAGAATATCTGGCTGATGAGGTTGGGATTCTGAAACTGGATATGTCACCACGTAATGTGGTAAAAACCGGAGATGTGGGATACATTATTTCCGGTATTAAAGAAGCCAGAGAGGTAAAAGTTGGTGATACGATTACGACTACTGCAAGACCATCTTTAGATTCGATTCAGGGTTTTGAAGAGGTTAAACCAATGGTTTTTGCAGGTATTTACCCTGTTGATACTGATGAGTTTGAAGAACTTCGCGAGGCAATGCACAAGTTGCAACTCAATGATGCATCTATTGTTTTCGAACCGGAAAGCTCTGCTGCATTAGGCTTTGGTTTCCGTTGCGGGTTCCTTGGTATGTTGCACATGGAGATTATCCAGGAGCGTTTGGAGCGTGAATTCGACATGACGGTTATCACAACCGTTCCCAACGTATCTTACATTGCACACACTACTAAAGGGGATGAAATTTTTGTAAATAATCCATCTGATTTGCCCGACCCAAGTAAATTGGATTCAGTTGAAGAACCATTTATTAAAGCAAACATCATTACCAAAGCTGATTTTGTTGGTCCTGTAATGTCACTTTGTATTCAGAAAAGAGGAACAATTGTAAATCAATCATATTTAACATCTGATCGTGTTGAGCTGGTTTTTGAAATGCCAATGGGCGAAATTGTATTTGATTTTTATGATAAATTGAAAACGATCTCAAAAGGCTACGCATCTTTCGACTATCATCAGATTGGTTATCGTAAATCCGATTTGGTTCGTTTAGATATGTTAATAAATGACGAGCCGGTTGATGCATTATCATCTTTAATCCACCGTAGCAATGCTTACGATTTTGGAAAGAAAATTTGCGAGAAATTAAGAGAATTAATCCCTCGCCAACAGTTCGAGATTAAAATACAGGCATCAATCGGTGCTAAAGTTATTGCCCGCGAAACATTAAGTGCTTTACGTAAAGATGTAACAGCTAAATGTTACGGTGGTGATATTTCCCGTAAACGTAAGTTATTGGAGAAACAGAAAAAAGGTAAAAAACGTATGCGCCAGGTTGGAAACGTAGAAATTCCACAAAGTGCATTTATGGCGGTTTTGAAATTAGATTAAAAATTAGATATGAGATGATAGATATGAGACATCAGACAATTTGTTCGATCTCAGATCTCAAATCTCATTTCTCACATCTTTTAGAATGAAATTATTAGACGGTAAATACGTATCAGAAAAAGTTAAAGTTCAAATTGCAGCGGAAGCTGCCGAATTTTTAAATAAAAGCGGTCGCAAGCCACACCTCGTTGCTATTTTAGTGGGTAACGATGGTGGAAGCGAAACTTATGTGGCCAGTAAGATGAAAAACTGCGAAAAAGTTGGTTTCAAATCTTCACTTCACAGATATGACAACTCAGTAACTGAAGCTGAGTTATTGGCGAAAATTGAAGAAATTAACCAGGATGATGATGTAGACGGTTTAATTGTTCAATTGCCTTTGCCGAAGCACATTGATCCGGAGAAAGTTACCGAAAAGATCGATCATCGTAAAGATGTTGATGGATTTCACCCGGTAAATTTAGGTAGAATGATGCGCAACCTACCTTGCTTTATCCCGGCTACACCCTATGGTATACTATTGATGCTGCAAGAATATGGCATCGATACTACAGGAATGCATTGTGTGGTTGTTGGTCGCAGTAATATTGTGGGTAGCCCAATGAGCATTTTAATGGCCCGCAATGCCAATCCTGGCAATTGTACGGTAACACTTACCCATTCTCGTACTAAAGATTTAAAAGAACAGGTTCTCCAAGCAGATATCGTGATTGCTGCCATTGGTAAAAAGAATTTTGTTACTGCCGACATGGTTAAACCTGGTGCCATTATTATCGATGTAGGCATTAACCGCGAAACTTCTGCCGAAACCAAATCTGGCTTTAAGTTATATGGTGATGTAGATTTCGAAAATGTTGCACCCAAAGCTTCTTACATTACTCCTGTTCCTGGTGGTGTGGGTTTAATGACCATTGTTGGTTTATTAAAAAACACATTAGCATCGGCTAGGAAAGAGATATATTCTTAAGCCTAAAGACTAAATAAGGAAAAGCGGTTCATTTTTGGATCGCTTTTTTTATTTAATGAAAAGGCAGTTAGTTAGCATATATATACCCCGCTTACGATAGGCAATTGGCTTTACCAATGAACGAATGACCAATGAACTAGTGAACCTATAATACATCTGTGTTCATCCTTTTTATCTGTGGTTAAAATCAACTCCACAATTTACTCCACCAGCTTTCTTCAAAACCAATATAGAGACCATCTTCGCGCAATTCTGTTGGATAGATGTTGATATAATCACCCTGTCCCTCTGCTCCCCTTCCCGTGGTTAAATTGTATTCGTAGCGATGGATCGGACAAACCAAATGCCCGTTTTTGCACCAGCCGCCACTGAAATGCCCGCCAGCATGCGGACAATGCGATTGAGTTGCAGTAATTTTATCTTCATTATTAATCAAACAAATTTGTTTTCCCGCAACTTCAATTGTTTTAATTGCATCAGGACGGGGAATCTGGTTGTTATTTAATGCCTTAAACCACTTCATGCAGCTAAAATACGGCAAATAAATATCAGTCTTATTTCATCTTTACATTAAATTTCAAAAGAGGAACAGCATCACCATATTTTTTTAGGATATTTGCATCCTCAAAAATGAAACAAGACATACCAGAAGACGGCACATTACTTCCTTTAATGGAAGAATTTTATACCATACAGGGCGAAGGATTTAATACTGGTAAAGCAGCTTATTTTATCCGTTTAGGGGGCTGCGATGTAGGCTGCCATTGGTGCGATGTGAAAGAAAGCTGGGACGCCGAAATGCACCCACTTACGGCTTCTGATGTAATTGTTGAAAACGCCGATAAATTTCCGGGTAAGGCTGTTGTAATTACAGGTGGCGAACCCTTGATTTATAACCTGGATTACTTAACCAATAAATTAAAAGAAAGAGGTATTCTTACCTTTATAGAAACATCTGGTGCCTACCCACTTTCTGGAAATTGGGACTGGATCTGCTTATCACCAAAGAAATTTAAAGCACCAAGACCGGATATTACACCTTTTGTGCACGAATTAAAGGTGATCGTTTTTAATAAAAGTGATTTTAAATGGGCTGAAGAATATGCGGCTATGGTGTCTCCTACCTGTAAATTATATCTACAGCCAGAATGGTCTAAATCAAAAGAAATTACACCATTAATTATTGATTATGTAATGGCAAACCCAAAATGGGAAATTTCTTTGCAAACGCACAAATTTTTAAATATTCCTTAAAAACAATACATTAGCTTTATCACCAAATGTTAATGTAATGAAATTTTGTTTAGTCCTCTTCTTTAGCATACTGAGTATTTATTGTTTTGGGCAAAGCTCCCCGAATAAAAAAGCACAGGTTTTTTTTGAAAAATCCGGTCCATTTATTGATAAACTGGATTATGCTGCTGCCGAACAGGTATTAAAAAGTGCGGTTGAAGCTGATCCGTTATTTCAGAATGCCTATATTGTGCTTGCTGGCGTTTATAAATCACAAAAAAAGTATACTGAAGCCAAAGCTGCTTACGAAAAAGCCATATTGATCAATAAAACTGTAGCTCCGGCTGTAATTTATGGCTTGGCTGAAACCGTGTTCGCAACTCAGGATTATTTAAAATCGAAACAGCATTTTAGTGAATTTTTGATATTAGATTCTTCATCTGATCGAGCAAGAAGAGCAAAAAAGTATCTTTTAGATTGTGATTTTGCTGCCATAGCGATCAAGAAACCCGTAAAATATAGTCCAACAAATTTAGCTGAAGGTGTAAATACAACAGATGCTGAGTACTTTCCTGCGATCACAGCTGATGGTGAAACTTTGGTTTTTACGCGTCAGCTAAATGGTAATGAAGATTTCTGGACATCACAGCTTAAAAATAATAAATGGGATGTCGCTACTCCCTTATCCAGCAATATAAATACTACCCGATACAATGAAGGGGCCCAAACCATTTCACCTGATGGGAAGTACCTTTTTTTTACGGGATGTAACCGACCAGATGGCCTGGGCAGATGTGATATTTATGTTTCACACCGTGAAGGAAAAGATTGGGGCGAACCTTATAATGTTGGTAAACCCGTTAATTCAGAATATTGGGAATCACAACCTGCAATCAGTCCTGATGGAAGAACCTTGTATTTTATAAGTAACAGACCAGGTGGATCTGGAGGTTATGATATCTGGAAAAGCAGTATTACCGATGATGCCAAATGGGGACCTGCCATTAACCTTGGGCCTGATATTAACACGGTTTATGATGAAAACACACCATTTTTGCATGCCGATGGAAGAACTTTGTATTTTTCTTCTGATGGTTGGCCAGGTTTTGGAAACAAAGATATTTATTATAGCAGAATGGATAATGATGGCAAGTGGCAAAAGCCAATTAATATCGGTTATCCAATCAATTCTTTCGAAGATGAAAGTGGTTTGGTAGTAAGTGCTGATGGAAATTTCGGCTTGTTTTCTTCGAATTTAAAAGGAGGTTTTGGCTTACAGGATATTTATAGTTTTGGAATTCCTGAAGTAGCTAAACCGCTGAAGGTTTCTTATGTGAAAGGAATTGTAAGGGACCGGGATACTAAAAAAACGATCGAAAGTAATGTTCAGGTGGTTGATCTGAAAAGCAATAAAACTGTTTTCGACGATTATACTGATCCAGAAACTGGTCAGTTTTTAGCGGTAATGCCTGTTGGGAGTAATTATCTGTTTAATGTAAATGCTGAAGGCTATATGTTTTACTCTGAAAACTTTGAGCTCAAGGCAGGAGATATCAATAAACCTTACCAGATTGAAGTTTACATCGAAAAAATAAAGCAAGGTGGAAATGTAACCTTAAGAAACATTTTCTTCGATACCAATAAGTTTAATCTTTTGCCCGCCTCTATCCGCGAACTGGATCTACTTATCGATTTTTTGCATCAAAACGAAAACGTACAGATTGAGATTCAGGGTCATACCGATAATGTTGGCGATGATAAGTTGAATGAAAAGTTGTCTTTTAATCGTGCCAATGCAGTTTACGAGTACCTGATCAAAAATAGTATTGATGCTAAAAGGCTTACCTTTAAGGGCTTTGGAGCAAGTAAACCGCTCGCTGATAATAAAACTGAATCAGGTAGGAAAAACAATCGTAGAACGTCATTTGTAATCACTAAAATATAAACATATAAAGTATTACTTAAAAAAATCAAGATGTCTCAGCATTACGGAAACCATAAGAGATTTTATCCACCTTTTCATTTTTTCACAATACCCTTAGCGGTTTTAGGATTAGGTTTTGCCATTTATTGTTGCATAGCCATACCTACTATAATTACGGGCTTGCTTGTGCTTGCATTTTTCCTGATTGCCATTATAGCTGTAATGGCACGGATGTTTGCACTTAAGGCACAGGATAGAGCTGCAAGAGCTGAAGAAAAGTTGCGTTATTACATTCTTGCGGGTAAAGCACTTCCGAGTGAGCTGAGAATAGGGCAAATTATGGCTTTGCGTTTTGCTGGTGATGAAGAATTTATAGCCTTAGTTGATAAAACCTTGGTAGATAAGTTATCTCCTGATGAGATCAAAAAAGCCATTAAAAATTGGCGCGGAGACCATCATAGGATATAATGGTAACTTTGTTGTTCTGAACTTAGTGAAGAATCCTCCGCTGATGAAACACAAGTTGAAATTTATTTAATAAAGATTCTTCATTGCATTCAGAATGACAAGAATATTTGCCGTATTAAAACTTTTTCCCTTTTAACACCCTTATTTCAGAGCCTTCAGCCAAGAATACAGAATCAAGCTTAGCATCGTTTAAAAAAGAAAAATCATTTCCATAGTTAATTCCAAAATCGACATTAATTTTATAATCTTTTACAGGATAAACTTGCCAGCGTGGATGTTCAACACCGTATTCAGATGTTTTATTTGCGTTGATTTTAGTATAACCCCAATAATGTTCTGTAATAAATTCTTCTTCGCTACCAATCTGTATTTCTTCTGCCTTTGAAGAAGCTATAACTGAAAAATTATGCCAGGTTCGGTTCTTCCAGTGATAATCTACCTCAAGCTGATGTTCTTGTTCAATCCACACATGTTTCATCGGAAATGTTTGGTAATTCTCCTTATAAATGGTGTTGGCTACAAAGGTGATGGCAGGCTTTGGTACAAATTCTTTAATAAATACGACTCCTCTTTTCCACGTATCTCCATCCTTAAATTTGACATAAAACCTTAAGTTAACCTCTTCAAAATCAGTGTGAAATGGAATATTAAAGCCCCGTAGTTTAACATCAACAAACATAAAGCCAACTAAACTTACATAATACTTGCCCTGCCAATCATCTAATTCGGTGTGCGGAGGAAGGTATTTCGAAAGTATTTCTTTATCTACGGCATACTGTGCCAAAGCCAGTTTATGCCATTCGGCAGTGAGAAATACTTTCGGATTGTTCAAGATTATAATATAGCTTGTCTGATTCGGATCAGTTTGGTTAATGTTTCTTCCAACAGGTCTAAATGTAACATATTGGCCCCATCCGATTTTGCATTTGCAGGATCAGGGTGTGTTTCAATAAATAAACCATCTGCTCCTACTGCAATTGCTGCTTTAGCGATAGTTGAAATTAATTCTGGCTTGCCACCGGTAACACCACTACTTTGATTGGGTTGTTGTAAGGAATGTGTGCAATCCATCACTACCGGAACACCGAAACCCTGCATTTCGGGTAAACCACGGTAATCAACAATCAGGTCCTGATAACCGAAAGTATTACCTCTATCTGTTAAAATCACTTTGTTGTTTCCAGCTTCTTTTACCTTTTCTACTGCAAATTTCATTGAACCTGCGGAAAGGAACTGACCTTTTTTAACGTTTACTACTTTTCCGGTTTCGGCTGCAGCAATTAATAAATCAGTTTGGCGACATAAAAATGCAGGGATCTGCAATACATCTACATAAGCAGCAGCCATTGCGGCCTCACCACTTTCATGGATATCGGTAACCGTTGACACACCAAACTCTCTACCAATCCTTTCTAAAATGCGTAAAGCTTTTTCATCGCCAATGCCTGTAAAAGAACTTCCTTTGCTTCTATTTGCTTTTCGGTACGAACCTTTAAAAATATATGGAATCTGAAGTTTATCAGTAATTGTAATAATCTTTTCGGCAATTTTCATGGCAATATCCTCGCCTTCAATAGCGCATGGACCAGCCATTAAAAAGAAATTTCCCGAATCTGTATTTTTTAATTTATCTAAATAGTTAAGCATAGTTGAGATATGAGGTGTGAGACCTGAGATGTGAGATCTGAGTTTGTCTCAAATCTGGCATCTCCTATCTCACATCTAATTTTTAATTTCCTAGTTCTGACATGAATTTAATCCGCATCAATTGAATTTCTTCGCGGGTATAATCGGTTTCGCCTAATTCGTTAAGTGCTTCATCGATAGAATCGCTTTCAGCTGCTCTGAAGTAGTCAAATACTTCATCCTGTCTATCATCATCAATTACCTCATCAATGAAATAGTTTAGGTTAAGTTTAGTACCAGAGTTTACAATCGATTCTACTTCTTTCAGAATTTCTTCGTAAGTGATGCCTTTCGAATCGGCAATATCTTCCAAACCAATCTGTCTGTCGATATTTTGAATGATCGAAACCTTCATCTGCGATTTATTGGCCTGCGTTTTAATAATCAAATCGATAGGACGTTCGATATCATTATCTTCGACATATTTTTTGATCAGTTCGATAAAAGGTGTCCCGAATTTCATCGCTTTACCCGAACCTACACCAGAAATCTGGCGAAGTTCTTCCATCGTAATTGGGTAATGTGTACACATTTCCTCTAAAGATGGATCCTGGAAAACTACGAATGGCGGAACACTTTTCTGCTTCGCGATTTTTTTACGTAGCTCTTTAAGTAATGATAAAAGATGGGTATCTAAAGCACCTGTGCCTTGTTTTACATCGTCATCATCGTCATCAGCACCGTTTTCTATTGGTTCGTTTAGTATGAATTTAAGGCTATAAGGGTTGATAATAAAATCTCTTCCCTGTTTGGTTAACTTTAATAAACCGTAATTATCAATGTCTTTAAAAAGGAAATTATTTAAAACAGCCTGGCGGATAATAGATTTCCACATCAGCTCACCTTCTTCTTTACCGATTCCAAATTCAGGAATCTTGCTGTGTTCGTAAGCAATGGTTTGAGCGGTTTCTAAACCTAAAAATACGTTTAACAAGTGTGCATCGTCAAATTTTTCGCCCGATTTTTCGATAAATTTTAAAACGGTCAACAACTGACTTTCTGCATCAAATTGCTTTTTAGGCTTTTTACAGTTATCACACATGCAATTACAGCCCGTTTCGTTAAAGTTTTCACCGAAATAATGAAGGATCTGCTTACGTCGGCATACGCCAGATTCGGCATAATCAATCACTTCTTTCAATATCTGCGTGCCAATTTCACGTTCCGAAACTGGTTTGTCTTTCATAAATTTAGCCAGCTTATCTACGTCTTTTTGAGCGTAGAAAGCAATACATACGCCTTCGCCACCATCACGTCCGGCCCTACCAGTTTCCTGGTAATAACCCTCCATACTTTTTGGTACATCATGGTGAATCACAAAGCGAACATCGGGTTTATCGATCCCCATACCAAAGGCAATGGTTGCAACAATAACCTCAGCATCTTCCATTAAAAATTTATCCTGTGTTTCGGCCCTAACCTTTGGGTCTAACCCCGCATGATAAGGCAAGGCACTAATTCCATTTAGATTTAATGCTTCTGCCACTTCCTCAACCTTCTTACGGCTAAGGCAGTAAATAATCCCGGATTTGCCCGGATTAGATTTAATATACTTAATAATTTCTTTGGTAATGTCTCTTTTAGGGCGGATTTCGTAAAATAAATTGGGCCTGTTAAATGACGATTTAAACAATGTTGCTTCCGTCATTCCAAGATTCTTCATAATATCCTGCTGTACTTTTGGCGTAGCAGTTGCAGTTAATGCAATAATTGGAATGTTGTTTCCTAATCCTGCAATAACCTGTTTAATCTTACGGTATTCTGGCCTGAAATCGTGCCCCCATTCAGAGATACAATGCGCTTCATCAACGGCAACGAAAGAGATTTTAATCAGATTTAAAAATTCAATATTATCCTGCTTCGCCAGAGACTCTGGCGCAACGTACAATAACTTAGTCTGACCGCTTAAAAGATCAGATTTAACTTGAGTAATTTCAGATTTATTTAGGGATGAATTAAGAAAGTGAGCAATACTGTCATTTCCACCAAAAGCCCTTAATTGGTCAACCTGGTTTTTCATCAATGCAATTAGTGGAGAGATTACAATTGCTGTTCCTTCGCTCATTAAAGCGGGTAACTGATAGCAAATAGACTTCCCTCCGCCTGTTGGCATAATAACAAACGTGTTATTGCCTTCTAAAATATTTGTAATGATCGACTCCTGATCACCTTTGAAATTGTCAAACCCGAAGAAATTTTGTAGGTTATCAAATAACGACTTTTTCACGTCCATTTTGTGTAATAAAATATGCGATGCTATTTTTGTATCCAAAATAACATAATTTTACAAGAATTTCAAGTATTAACAGACAATTATTTTCTCTTTGAAAAGTAAAAAATCAATAATCCAATCGGCTGTAAGCACATTAGAGCTTGAGGCAGCAGCAATATTAAATGTTGCAAAGAATATTAACAGCGATTTCGAAAAAGCCGTATCAAGCATTTTACATGGCAAAGGGCGGGTAATTGTTACTGGTATAGGAAAGAGTGCAATCATTGCACAAAAAATGGTAGCTACTTTTAATTCAACAGGTACCCCTGCTATTTTTATGCATGCCGCAGATGCTATTCATGGCGATCTGGGGATGATCCAGGTAGATGATATTGTAATCTGCCTCTCTAAAAGTGGAAACACGCCAGAAATAAAAGTGCTTACCCCCTTGTTAAAAACAGCTGGCAATCTGCTCATCGGGATGGTTGGTGAATTGAATTCTTTTTTAGCCGAACAGGCCGATCTGATTTTGAACACTTCTTTCGAAAAAGAAGCCTGTCCTCATAATTTGGCACCCACTACCAGTACAACAGCACAATTGGCATTGGGCGATGCCTTAGCTATTTGTTTATTGGAGTGCAGAGATTTTAATGAATCCGACTTTGCGAAATATCATCCAGGCGGATCATTAGGTAAAAAACTCTATTTAAAAGCCCGGGATTTGGCTTTGTCTAATGAGAAACCTTCCATACATCCATCCGCATCGGTTAAAGATGTGTTAATAGAAATTAGTAAAAACCGTTTGGGTGCAGTTGTTGTTGTTGATAGCGATGATAAAGTACTTGGCATTATTACCGATGGTGATATAAGGCGGATGTTAGAAAATAACAATTCTATTGCAAACTTAAAAGCCGAAGATATAATGGGCAGAACGCCAAAGAGCATACAATTTGATGCTTTAGCGGTTGATGCTTTAGCTATTATTAAGCAAAATAACATTACACAGTTGTTAGTTCTAGAACAAAATACTTACTTTGGCATTATCCATTTACACGACCTCCTTAACGAAGGAATAGTGTAATTTTTAAAATAAAAAATGAATAAAGATTATTATGCATTAATTATGGCCGGTGGCGTCGGAAGTCGCTTTTGGCCAGTAAGCAGAACGGAATATCCAAAACAGTTTATCGATTTTTTCGGTGTTGGAAAAACCCTGATTCAAAGTACTTACGAAAGATTTCTAAACATCTGTCCTCCTGAAAATATATTTATCGTTACCAACGAAATTTATTCAGATTTAATTAAAGAGCAGTTACCGCAATTAACAGATAACCAGATTTTGGCTGAGCCTTTGATGAGAAATACAGCCCCTTGTGTTGCTTATGGAAGTTTAAAAATAGCCGAGTTAAACCCTAATGCTACGATTGTTGTTGCTCCTTCTGATCATACCATAGCAGATATTGATGGCTTTATAGCATCCATTGAGCAATCTTTAGAGGCTGCCTCGAAAAATGATTGTTTAATCACGTTGGGGATTAAACCAAACCGCCCGGATACAGGTTACGGTTATATTCAGCATACAGATTACGTGCTCAATACCGATACTGATCTGCATAAAGTTAAAACCTTTACCGAAAAGCCAAATTTAGAACTGGCAAAATCATTTTTACAGAGTGGCGATTTCTTGTGGAACGCAGGGATCTTTATCTGGTCGGCTAAAGCGATACTGAATGCTTTCGAGAAACACCTTCCAGATATGTACGAGATATTTAATATCGGTAGATCTGAGTTGAATAAAGCTGGCGAAAAAGAATTTATCAATAATGCTTATTTCCAATGTACCAACATTTCAATAGATTTTGGGATTATGGAAAAAGCAGAAAATGTTTATGTGCTTCCATCTGATTTCGGCTGGTCTGATTTAGGAACCTGGGCTTCTATTTATGAGATGGCAGAGAAAGATTATGTTGGTAATGCTGTTATCCCTTCAGAGCAGGTGCTGATGTTCGATTCATCGAACTGTATGGTAAATGTTCCTAAAGATAAATTGGTGATCCTGCAGGGCCTTCACGATTACATCGTTGTAGAAAACAATAATATGCTGATGATCTGTCCAAGAAATGAAGAGCAAAAAGTTAAAGAATTTGTTGCGGAGGTTAAATCGCGTTTTGGCAATAAATTCATCTAAATAAATGTAAGATGGATGATGTAGCATAGTTTTCATCATCCATTTTATATTCCTATCTTATTTTATTGTGAAAGACCCTGCAACAAATCCGATAGTTATCGGATCAGGAAGACGATCTCAATGGGTATTTAATAATACATATCAACAACCCGTTTACCTAAAGCGTTCTTTGTCTAACCGCTTCGTATAAAATTACCCCGGCAGCAACAGAAACATTTAACGATTCGATTTTTCCTGCCATTGGTATTTTAGCCAGGTGATCGGCTACCCTTAAAAGATCGTTAGAAATTCCTTCATCTTCTGATCCCATTACAATCGCAGTAGGCATAGTATAATCCGGTGCATAAATAAAATCACTGGTTTTTTCGGTACAGGCTACGATCTGCAAGCCACTTTCTTGTAGAAATAAACAGGTTTTGTGCAGGTTAGCATGGCGACAAATTGGGATGCTGAATAATGCACCTGCGGATGTTTTAATGGCATCAGCATTGATCTGTGCTGCATTTTTTAACGGAACTACAATGGCGTGCACTCCTACACAGGCGGCCGTACGGGCAATGGCACCCATATTACGCACATCAGTCACGCTATCTAATACCAAAATTAATGGCACCTCGCCCTTTTCGAAAATGGCTGGAATAATATCTTCAATATTCTGATAGGTAATCGGCGAAATAACCGCAATTACACCTTGATGGTTTTTCTGCGACATGCGATTCAACTTCTCAATCGGAACTGAGTTTAAAGGAATCAAAGTATCTTTTAGCAGGGCTTTTAATTCTAAAAAAAGATCGCCGCCCAGACCGCGTTGCTGGTAAATGGTTTCAATGTCTCTTCCTGCTTTAACGGCTTCTATTACGGCCCTGATGCCGAATACAAACTCATTATTCTCTTTTGCGCGTTGCGGTCTTCTAAAATTATCCATGTTTTGAAATTGTTAGGCAAAAGTATTCAAATAAAATGTTTTAGCCCTAAACAATGTGCTCCTTATTAACATTTAATTGTTTAAAAATTTATATGGAATCATAAATCCAATAAAATTTAATCTGATTATGCTTCAATTTGTTAACAAACAGCTAGTAACTAATTCGAACAACCGCATCAAAATTTGATTACTTTTGTGGAATGAGTATCGATAATGAACAAGGCGGAAAGAACAGTATGACTGCTAGAAAAAGCAGATTAAGTAATACTATAAGTTCACAGGGGAAAATTCCCCCTCAGGCATTAGATCTTGAGGAAGCAGTTCTTGGAGCGTTAATGCTCGAAAAAGATGCGCTTTCTGCTGTAATTGATGTTTTGAAACCAGAGGTGTTTTATAACATTGCCCACCAGAAAATTTTTGAAGCGATTCATATTCTATTTCAAAAATCGCGACCCGTTGATATTTTAACAGTTACGGCAGAACTGCGAACATTAGGCTCTTTAGAAATGGTTGGTGGCGCCTACTACATTACCAACTTAACCAATAGAGTTGCATCAGCAGCAAATATTGAGTTTCACGCACGTATTATTTCTCAGAAATATATTCAGCGTGAACTGATCAGGATCTCAACCGAAATTATTACAAATGCCTACGAAGATACGACTGATATTTTCGATCTCTTAGATCAGGCAGAAAAAGGACTTTTCGAAATTGCCCAGAATAACCTGCGTAGAGATACACAGAAAATGGACGATATCATTAAACAATCGTTAGCTACGCTTGAAGAGCTTCGTACCAAAACCGATGGTTTAACTGGTGTGCCAACTGGTTTTACAGGACTAGATAGAATAACCGGTGGTTGGCAAAAGCAAGATTTAGTAATTATTGCTGCACGTCCGGCGATGGGAAAAACGGCTTTCGTACTAACCTGTGCAAGAAATGCCACTGTTGATTTTGCAAAGCCAACGGTAGTATTCTCACTGGAGATGTCGTCAGTTCAGCTGGTTAACCGTTTGATTTCTGGAGAAGCAGAAATTGAGCAGGAAAAAATCAGGAAAGGAAATTTACAGGAATGGGAATGGCAGCAGTTACACAGTAAAATTGGCCGTTTAACTGAAGCTCCCCTATTAATTGATGATACGCCTGCACTAAATATTTTTGAGTTCAGGGCAAAATGCAGAAGATTAAAATCACAATACGATATTCAATTGGTAATTGTCGATTACTTGCAGTTAATGCATGGTAAAGGCGAAGGAAAAGGCGGTGGTAACCGTGAGCAGGAAATTGGTAGTATTTCGAGGGCGCTAAAATCGGTTGCAAAGGAACTTGATGTTCCGGTGCTCGCACTATCGCAGTTAAGTCGTGCGGTAGAGAGTAGACCAGGTTTACAAGGAAAACGGCCAATGTTATCCGATTTACGTGAGTCGGGTTCAATTGAGCAGGATGCGGATATGGTATTGTTTTTATACCGTCCTGAATACTATGGTATTACCGAGGATGAACAAGGAAGATCGCAAGCGGGTATTGGTGAGGTTATCATTGCAAAACACCGTAACGGTGAGACCGGAATTGTACCACTTAAATTCGTAGGTAAATTTGTGAAGTTTACGGATTTGGAAGAAGACTTTAATGCGCCACCAAGTTCATTTGCGGCTGATCCTTCAGCTGGTATGTATCCATCACAGGATTTTGAAAAACAAAGCAACGTGATTATCCGTCCTTCAAAAATGGACGATTATAATGATGATGATCCACCGTTTTAGGAAATCCCACACGACCTAAAATGCTCCAAAATTTTCATGTGATATATATGATTTTTGTGAGATAATTATTCCTCTTGAGGCGGCAGACTTCAATAGAATGATTGTCATTCCCGCGCAGGCGGGAATCTTAAAGCTCTCGCTAGTAGCGATCGCTTTAAGATTGCTTCGTCGGCTGAAAAAGCCTTCTCGCAATGACGATAATCTGAGAAGATTTAATCTTTTAAACTCACCTGTCATTAATACAAAAGAGAGTCTCTGCTTCATTTGGAACTGAAAATTATACACTTTATACACTCGCACGGAAAACTGACCTAGTAGCAGGGAACCAACCAATCTAAACCCGATAGAACGAATGCCCGATTCTTCATCGGAGCAGCAGTGATAGCGGGGCTACATTAGCCCAAAGTTTACTGCCTTTGCTTTCCAAATTTTAGAAATTTTTCTATAAATCCGATGTTGAGATTTATCTTACTAAAATAAATATCCAATTAATATACCTGCCAATACAATAACAGGTGGACTAACTTTAGTAAAATTTAACAACAAAAATGTAGCGACCATAATCCCTAAAAATATCCAGTTAAAGCCCATTGGTATTAAGAGTAGCACAAAAGCAGCAATAATAAATCCAACGCTAACCGCATTGATCCCTGAAAGGCTATGACGGATCCGTGAGATCTTTTTCAGATCATCCCAAAACGGTACAATAAATAAAACGAGGATTAGTCCGGGTAAGTTGATGCCGATCACCCCAATCAATCCTCCTAAAATTTGGCCCCATAATCCATAACCAAAATTCTTCATGCTTAATGCGCCTAAGTAGCTCGTAAAAGAAAATGTTGGACCAGGTAAGGCCTGCTGTAATGCAAAACCTGATAAAAATCCAGATGAAGGCAGATAATGTTTCATCTCTACAAACTCGGTAAACATCAAAGGAACAAGCACTTGTCCGCCCCCAAAAACCAATATTCCGTTACGATAAAAGTTTTCGAGCAAACGAATCGGTAAACTAAAGGGTGATGTTCTGTTTATAATTGCACCTACCAGGGCAAATAAAAGCAAAGCACCTAGAAAGTAGATCAGTTTTTTAGGATTGATATTAGAAAAAAGTTTAACCCTTAACTCTGTCTCCTCTTTTGGTGTTTCGATGGCCGAAGAGATCATTCCACCTATCAATATCGACAATGGAAACACATAAGCATTTCTTAAAACTAATGTGGCAATAACCGAAGCAATGGCAAGGAATATAGAAACCTGAGAGGATAAAACCTTTTTACCTAGCTTCCATGCACCATAAGCTACAATACCCAGTGCAATTGGCTGGATATATTCTAAAATATCGTTAAATTTTTGTTTTTGATCTAGTAAAGCATAACTTATTGCAGCAAAGGTCATTATGGTTGCTGTGGGTAAAATCCAGATCAGGAAAGTAATAATGGCCAGTTTAAGTTTTCCAACTTTCCAGGCTATACCAACCAGGGTTTGCGTGGATGCTGGCCCGGGGAGTACCTGTGCCAGTGCATTTAACTCTAAAAGTTCTTCCTCAGAGATAAATTTAGTGCTCTGAACAAAGTATTTAAGCAACAAAGCCAGGTGTGCTTGTGCGCCTCCAAAAGAAGTAAATGTAAAAAAGATTACGTTTCGAATAAATAACCACTGTTTTTTTGCAGCTATAGGGTTTGTTTGCATTAGCTCAAAACTGAAAATTGATAACTGTTAACTGAACTAGTCGTCTTCATAATCTAATCCGGCAGCTGTATTGTATGCGCCTTGTAATTCAGAAAAAGCGTGCATGTCTCTTTTGTTGCGTGCTACTTGCATACCCTTCTGATAAATGGCTATAGCTTTCTCTTTTTGATCATCTTTTTCGAGCAATTTACCTAAATGGTAATAAGTGCCAACATAATCGGGGTGTTTATCCGTTAACTGAAGGTAAAAAGAATAAGCCTTTTCCTTATCATTTTGTGCGTTATACTCTGTGGCTAAGGCATATAGTATAAAAGGATCGTTAGGATCGCTTTCTAAAAATTCCAATAACTTACTTAAACGGGTTGATGACATTTTATTTCCTTGCTTTTTTAATTAAATTTGCAGAAAGACCTTATATAATAAACATATAACATATGAATTATCATGAGCTAAAAATTTCGGCTTGATAATATCATAGCACTAAAAACCACTATTAACATATGAAAATATTAGTTTGTATCAGTAATGTGCCAGACACGACGACAAAAATAACTTTTACTAATGATAATACCGAATTCAATACGTCAGGAGTGCAATATATTGTTAATCCATACGATGAAATCGCCTTATCAAGGGCAATTGAGCTAACCGAAGGCGGTAAAGGAACGGTAACAGTTATTAATGTAGGTGAAGCGGGCAACGATCCAACCATTAGAAAAGCGCTTGCAATTGGTGCAGACGATGCAGTTAGGGTTAATGCGGCACCGAGAGATGCCTATTTCGTGGCAAAACAGATTGCGGAATATGCAAAAGATAAAGATTTCAATATTATTCTAACCGGGCGCGAGTCTATCGATTATAATGGTAATCAGGTTGCTGCTATGGTTGGCGAATTTTTAGACATTCCATCGGTATCGATTATCAAAAAATTAGATGTTGATGGTGATACAGCAACGATTGAAAGAGAAATTGAAGGCGGTAAAGAAGTGCTAACCGTTTCAGGTAAGTTTATTGCAAGTTGTGCTGAAGGTGTAGCAGAGCCAAAAATCCCGAATATGCGTGGTATCATGAGTGCCAGAACAAAACCATTGGCTGTAGTAGATGCAGTTGCTATCGAAGAGGTAACCAAGGTTACAAAATATGAAACCCCTGCGCCTCGCGGAACGGTTAAGTTAATTCCTGCAGACCAAACAGAATCGTTAATTGGCTTACTTCATAGTGAAGCTAAAGTAATATAACCCCTAATGGGGACTTTAAATAATAAAAAAATAAATTTTACTAAAATCCTTTTAAGGAATAAAATTATATGTCAGTATTAGTATATGTAGAACAAGCTGAGGGAAAATTTAAGAAATCTGTTTTTGAAGCCGTTTCTTATGCCAAAGCCATTGCCGATCAACAATCAACTAATTTAACCGCAATTTCTATTGGCGATGTAGCCGACAGCGAATTAAAGGAATTGGGTAAATACGGTGCATCAAAAGTACTAAACGTAAGTGCCGATCAATTAAAAACCTTTGTAAATCAGGCCTATGCAAGTGTTATTGCTGCAGCTGCAGAAAAAGAAGGTGCCGATATTGTAGTTTTATCTAACTCTTTCTCTGGTAAAGGTTTAGCACCGCGTATTGCAGTAAAACTTAAAGCAGGTTTAGCTGATGGTGCAGTAGAATTACCGAGTACTGATGGTAAATTTTCGGTTAAGAAAACGGCTTTCTCAGGTAAAGCATTCGCGATTACCGAATTAACTTCGGCCAATAAAGTAATTGCTTTAAATCCAAATGCTTTTGGCGTTAAAGAAAATACTACCGACGCGACAATAGAGGCCTTTACTGCTGATGTTAAACAATCAGACTTAGGAACTGTTATTAAAGAGATTGTTAGGGCAACTGATAAAGTTTCATTACCTGATGCAGAATTGGTAGTTTCGGCTGGCAGAGGTTTAAAAGGACCAGAAAACTGGGGCATGATCGAAGAATTGGCCGGTTTGTTGGGTGCTGCTACAGCATGCTCTAAACCGGTATCGGATGCAGACTGGAGACCACATTCAGAACACGTTGGACAAACCGGTATTGCCATTAGCCCTAACCTTTATATTGCTATCGGTATTTCTGGCGCTATCCAGCATTTGGCTGGTGTTAGTTCATCAAAAGTGATTGTAGTAATCAACAAAGATCCGGAAGCGCCTTTCTTCAAAGTGGCCGATTATGGTATTGTTGGCGATGCTTTTGAGGTTGTACCAAAGTTAATTGAAGCATTAAAAGCACATAAAGCATAAAAATAAACCTTTAAACCTCGCAGGTTCCAAAACCTGCGAGGTTTGGAAAACAAATATGAAAAAAGTTAAATTAGATATTGTAGGTTTATCTTACAGCCAGACTCAATCTGGTGCTTATGCCCTTGTTTTAGGAGAAGTAAATGGACGCCGTCGCTTACCGATTATTATTGGTGCATTTGAAGCACAGGCCATTGCTATAGAAATTGAGAAAATGACTCCTAGTAGGCCATTAACACATGATTTGTTCAAATCAATGGCTGATACTTTTCATATCAATATCCAGGAAATTATCATCTACAATCTGGTTGATGGTGTTTTTTATGCAAAGTTAATCTGCAGTGATGGTAAAAATACACATGAAGTTGATGCCAGAACATCTGACGCCATTGCTTTGGCCGTTCGTTTTAACGCCATGATTTATACCTACGAATTTATTTTGGCTTCTGCTGGAATCGTAATAGAAGGGAATGATTTTCTTTTTCTCGAAAACATGGATTCTATTGCAAAAGAGCCTGAGGCGGATAGCTTGCCTACCTCAACTACCCAACAAGGTTTTGGTGATTTAACATTAGAAGAACTTCAGCAAAAATTACAGGAAGCCATTGCCGAAGAAGCCTATGAAAAGGCCGCAAGATTAAGAGATGAATTGAATAAACGTGGAACATCATAGTATTGTATCATAAAAAATGTTTCTGCTTTAAAAAAATGTCTAAATTTTTTCTCAAATTCCCTTTATAAAAAGCTAAATTCTAAAATGAGCCAAATTGTTTAAAATAATTTAGGTTCATTTTGAATTATCATTCAAAATAGTTCTATATTCAGCTTTTACTTTCAATAATCAAACTAAACTATTATTATGAACGTTAAGTTTCGCTTAACTATAATGAGTTTCATGCAATTCTTTGTATGGGCTGCCTGGTTAATTACGATTGCAAATTATTGGTTCGGAACCAAACAATGGGACGGTGCAGATTTTGGGGTAATTTTCTCTACAATGGGCATTGCATCGCTATTTATGCCAACCATAACAGGCATTCTTGCAGATAAATGGATCAATGCAGAAAAGTTATATGCTATTTTACATATCCTTTACGCAGCCACCATGTTCTATCTGCCTCAAGTAGAAGATCCGCACACTTTCTTTTGGGTAATATTGGTGTCTATGTGTTTTTATATGCCAACCATTGCATTAAGTAACTCAATTAGCTACACAACATTAAAAAACGGCAACTTCGATGTGGTAAAAAACTTTCCCCCCATCCGTGTTTGGGGAACAGTTGGTTTTATTGCCGCCATGTGGCTTACCAATTTAACCGGGAATAAAGCAAGTGCAAATCAATTTTACATTGCCGGTATAAGTGCTTTATTTTTAGGCATATACTCTTTCACTTTACCTGCCTGTAAACCTTTAAATTTAATTAGTGAGAAAAAAACATTCGCACAGAAACTAGGCTTAGAATCATTCAAGCTGTTTGCTGATTATAAAATGGCCTTATTTTTCATCTTCTCTATGTTTTTAGGGGCTGCATTGCAATTAACCAATGCTTATGGTGATGTTTTTCTGGATGAATTTAAATTATTCCCTGTTTTTGCCGAATCTTTTGTAATCAGATACTCTACGATCATTTTATCAATCTCTCAAATATCAGAAACACTGTTTATTCTTGCTATTCCATTCTTTTTGAAAAGATTTGGGATTAAATGGGTAATTGCAATTGCCATGTTTGCCTGGGTATTACGTTTTGGATTATTTGCCTTTGGCGATCCTTCTACCAATTTATGGATGATCATCACTTCTTGTATTGTATATGGTATGGCATTTGATTTCTTTAATATTTCGGGATCACTGTTCGTAGAAACTTCAACCACACCAAAAACACGTTCGTCTGCCCAAGGTTTATTTATGATGATGACTAACGGTTTCGGAGCTGTGTTTGGGAGTTTAGTATCAGGTTGGATGATCAATAAATATTTTACTACCTATTATAGCAGTATCGATTCATTATCTAAATATGTAAAGAGCGAAGCAGACAATAAACATCTCCTTCAATTTTTGAAAAACAAAGGAATCAGTGTGCTAGAAAATGGAAATTTAAGCAGGGCATTAGATGTGAAAGACTGGCACAACATCTGGTTATCTTTTACCATTTATGTGCTGGTTATTGCGATAGTTTTTGTGGTCATATTTAAGCACAAACATACCCGAGCAGAAGTAGAAGCCATTAACCATTTATAATTTCGATTTGTCCCATGTCAGCTGGTAAGTATAGAAAAGAACACAATTGCTTAAACTGCGGTGCTCATGTTGAGAAACATTATTGTAGCGATTGCGGTCAACCAAATTTAGAGTTAAAAGAAAGTTTCTGGGCTTTTATTAGTCATAGCATAGCCCATTATTTTCACTTCGACAATAAATTCTTCCAAACCCTCTCTCCTCTTTTAACAAAGCCCGGTCAGGTTACACTCGATTATTTAGCTGGCAAAAGAGCCAGGTATATTAATCCGGTAAGTATGTATATCTTCGTATCCATCGTATATTTTTTGGTGGTGTATTCACCAAAACATGTTGAAAAAGATACTCATGAGTCAACTAAGACCGAAAAACGAAAAAATGAGAGTATTACTGACAGTGTAAATAAGGCACTGAATCTTCCGGGAGTACCTAAAGCTATTGCGAATAGAACTGCAAAATCGCTGAATAAAGTAATAAAAACAAAGGACTTTGAGAGACTTGGTTTTGCAGATCAGGAAAAGGAATTAAATAGACTTAAAGCTGAAAACAACAAGCTAAAATCTGATTCCATTGCCGATATGATCGAAGATTTTAGTGATATCCATATCGAAAGAAACGATAGCACTTATGCTGCCTATTTAGGAAGGCAAAAGAAATTGCCACTTACCGAGCAAGACAATTGGTATGAACGGATGATCAAAAAAAGAGCGATCAATATTGGTGAAAAATCTGAAGTAATTCAGGAAACACTAGAGCATAACCGACCAAAACAATACTTTTTGTTAATGCCTTTATTGGCACTTTTTATTATGTGGAATTTCAGGAAAAATCATATTTATTATTTAAATCACCTGATTTTTGCCATCCATGGAATGACAGCCTATTTTATTGTTCAAATTTTTACAAATCCTTTAATTAAACATGTTTTTGGTGAGGGGACTATTGTTACCAATATCATTCAATTTGGTGTTATAGTTTGGATTTGCTGGTATATGTATAATGCTTTGAAAGTATTTTATCAGCGGAAACGTTGGAGCATTATTTTTAAAATGTTTTGGATTATTGTAATGTATTGGATAGCCTTTAATGTATCTGAAGTGATAATGGTAAATCTGATCTATTACGTGGCTACTTAAATTATGTCATAATTTCGACCGCGCATTGTTAAAAAAGTGCCGTCATCTCGACTGGAACGCAGTGGAATGGAGAGATCTATCTCTGCAGATCTCTCGACTACGCTACACTTCGCTCGAGATGACGGTTAGTGGATAAAAGCAACGTCCATAAAAAAAACCACCCGATATTGTCGAGTGGTTTTTTTATGCGGAATGAAATTATTTTCTGTCTTTAAGCTCAACAAATTCTCTATCTGTTTCACCTACATAAATCTGGCGTGGGCGACCTATCGGCTCTTTATTTTCGTGCATTTCTTTCCATTGTGCAATCCATCCTGGTAAACGGCCTAAAGCAAATAGAACTGTAAACATTTCAGATGGGAAGCCTAATGCGCGGTAAATAATACCTGAATAGAAATCTACATTTGGATATAACTTACGGTCTATGAAATATTGATCAGTTAAAGCCGCTTCTTCTAATTTCTTAGCAATTTCTAAAATCGGATCATCAATACCTAGATTTTCCAGAATATCATCACAAGCTTTTTTAATAATTTTAGCTCTTGGATCGAAGTTTTTGTAAACCCTGTGCCCAAAGCCCATCATACGGAATGGATCGTTTTTGTCTTTCGCTTTGGCAATCCACTTTTCTGTATCACCACCATCAGCTTTAATCAACTCAAGCATATCGATCACAGCTTGGTTAGCACCACCATGTAGTGGGCCCCAAAGTGCAGCAATACCCGCAGCAATTGAAGCATATAAATTACAATCAGATGAACCTACAATACGAACGGTAGATGCTGAACAGTTTTGCTCGTGATCTGCATGCAGAATAAGCAATTTGTTCATCGCATTAACCACAATCGGATTTACATCGTAATCTTCAGTACGTTGTCCAAATGTCATCCAAAGGAAATTGGTTACATAATCATATTTATTTTTAGGATAAATAAGCGGATGACCTAATGATTTTTTATAAACGAAAGAAACAATGGTTGGGAATTTAGCCAAAAGTTTGATAATGGTTAAATCTTGTTCTTCTGCAGTTTGATTTGGTTTTAAGCACTCAGGATAGAATGTAGACAATGAGAAGATCAGGGAACCTAATTGACCCATTGGATGAGATCTTGATGGGTAACCATCAAAAAATTTCTTCATGTCCTCATGGATCAAAGTATGCTTGCTTATGTCAGCCTGTAGATCTTCAAGTTGTTTTTGCGTTGGCAGATCTCCATAAATGATCAGATAAATGACCTCTAAAAAACTTGATTTTGCGGCAAGCTCTTCGATTGAATAACCTCTATATTTTAAAATGCCTTTTTCACCATCTAAAAAAGTGATTTTACTCTTGGTAGAACCAGTATTTTTAAAACCAGTATCTAAAGTAACAAAACCTGTTAGATCTCTTAATTTTGAAATATCAATGGCCTTTTCATCTTCTGTTCCTGTAATTACTGGCAATTCTACTGTCTTACCATCAACTTTGATCTCTGCAATATCTGACATATTATTGTATTGTGTTTATAGCTTTCTAAATTATATAAAATTAATATACATGCATAACAAATCTGTTAAATTAATATGAATAATTAGTCAAAATGACGTAACAATCGTGCTTAATTAAACAGGATCTGAAATCTTATTTTGCTTTGATTTCTTCGGCAACTCTTCCACACTCCAGCATTTCTTTGCCGTAATAAGGATTTTTAATTTCCTTTTCGGCTGATAACCAGTCACCTCCATCTCCTTTATTTGCCATTGGGCAATGCTGAACATAAATTGTGCCTTTTTCTATTTCCGCATTCTTTAATAATGCAATTAAATCAGCGCTTAAAACCGTGAAATCTTTTCTCTGCGAAACGAGATTATTGCTTGCCGCGATTTTGCCCGCAACAGCTGCAGTAGGCTCACAACCTTTATAAGCAGCCAAACTCGTTTGTAAATGCGCGGCAGATTTTTGTGCGTCTGCTGAATCTGATTTTACCAGTGCATTTTTTAAATCTACATATTGGTTAAAGATTTCAGATTTCTGCCTGTCTTTTATAGAAACCTCATTTTTAACCGATGCTGAATCTGTTTTTGTTGAATCTTTAGTTTCTGTTGATTTTTTTTCTGCCTGGTTACAGGCCATTAAAGCGGTAAGTATTACTAATCCGAATATTCTTTTCATTGTATTTGGTTTTCGGCTCAAAATAGCAATTAAAATGGTAAATAAATAAAAAAGTCCCGATTTTCATCGGGACTTTAAATTAAATGATGTTGTAATTATAATTTGAAATTATATCCTAATCTCAGGTTAAACTGACCGGTTTTCATGAAATAGAGATCAGAAGCGCTATTGTTTACATAACCTTCGTATTTTATGCCAAGATCTAAACCATTTTTCCATTCGTAGCCTAAACCACCTGTATAAATAAAGTTCATGTTAGCACCATCTTTTATGGCCAAACCTGAACCTAATTCAGTACTTAAATACATTCTCTCGATCGGAAACACTTTAACGCCACCTAATAAAGGGATAAATTCGAACTTAAGCGGACTTCCTTTCCATTTTAATCTAGTATAACCACCCGAAGCAGTAAGGGCCACATAGGGGCTTAAATCATATTGAAGTCTTACATCTGCACCATAACCATAATCCATTTCAGACTTGTCTGGAAATAATCCACCGTTTACGCCTACGCCGATTTTAAAAGCCATGCCGCTTCCTGATGTCATTGGTTCAGTTGAACCCATGGTTTGTGCCTTTAGATTGGAAGTGGAAGATTGCAAGGGCCGTTAATGTCGTTGCAAAAAGTTTAGTAACTGTTTTCATTTTAGATATTTTAAGTTATTAATTAAGGGTTTAGTTTATATACGTTAAAATATCTATTGTGGATTTTCATTTTTTTCAAAATGTTATGAAACAAGAAAGCCCCGACTTTAGTCGGGGCTTTCGCTATTATTTATGATTTAAGCTTACAAGTTAAATCCGTAAGCTAAACGTAGGCCAACATAACCAGTACTGTTACCATCTTTAGCTAAGCCTTCGTATTTTACACCTAAGTCTAATCCGTTACTCCATGCATAACCCAGAGCTGGTGAATACACAAATGATGTTCCGCTACCTTCGTTCGTACCAAAACCAGCACCAAGCTCTGCTAAACCATAAATACCAGAACCTGATTCATTAAAGAAATATTTAACACCAGCTTTTACAGGAATGTATCCAAAATCAGGAACATCTACGCCAGTATTGCCAATTTCTTTACCTAAGAAACGGGTATAACCAGCAGTAACAGGAATCGATAATTGTTTATCGATATCAAACTGATAACGTAAATCTGCGCCAAGCGCCACGCTATATGCATCACTTGTTGGTATACCACCAAAAATACCGATTCCTAATTTTTGAGAAGATTGCGCATTAGCATTTGTAGTAAAGAATAAAGCCACGACAGCTGCTGAAGTAGCAATGATTTTAGTAATTGTTTTCATTTTAAGATATTGTTTTTGAGTTAAACTAATATGCAGCAACGAATACAAAGGTTGTGCCAGAATGCCTTTTTTAGTACTATTTAGGCCATAAACCAACATTAAGATGACCAATAAAAGTTAATTTTCGCTAAGTGAAACTTTTTCAACTACCAACTGTTGTAACAGGTTTGTTGGTGCTGATGCATCGAGCCAAATAACATCAACATTGTCCTTTTCCATTTTCCTGAAAAAGGTATTTTGCCGTTTAGCATATTGGCAAATGGCGATGCCAAGTTTTAGTTTCAGTTCATCAAGCGTGAATAAGCCATCCAGGTAATTAACAATGAATTTATATTCCAACCCATAGAAAACCAACATTTCTTTACTAATTCCTTCTTTAAGCAATTTTACTACTTCCTCAATTAAGCCTGCTTTAAATCTTTGATCGAGTCTTGCCAGGATTTTGGCACGTGTTATTTCGACTTCATTCTTTAAACCGAAAATAATGGGTTTAATTTCGGGCCGCTTTACAGCTTCCAGCTTGTTATGTTTCAAATATTGTGCTATTTCTAATGCCCTGATCAACCTCTTTTTTGAGGATAAATCAACATGATCAATATTCTCGCTATTATCATTCTGCAATTTTGAAATTAACGCTTCTTTCGATAATAAATTTAATTGATCTCTTAATAGTTGATTTACGGGAATGGCTGTAAAAGTTTGATTTTGCAAAAGGCTATGGATGTACATTCCTGTTCCGCCACAGAGAATGGGAATTTTGTTTTTTTCTGTTATGGATTCAAAGGCCTTGTAGAAATCGTTTTTAAAGGCATCTACATGATAACGTTCACCAGGTTCTAAAATATTGATTAAATGATGGGGAATCGTTTTGCCGTTAATATGATATTCTGGCAAATCTTTACCAGTACCAATATCCATCCGTTTAAATATCTGACGGCTATCGGCACTAATAATTTCGCCATTTAACGCATCAGCAACGCTTACAGCAAGTTTCGTTTTGCCCGATGCCGTTGCACCCAAAATGATGATGAGATTATGCTGGTCCATTAAAATTTGAGAATAAATTTTAAACTTCCTGTATTAAACACTTCCGTTGCCGAAACCTGATGAATCTTATTTAGCTGACGATTTAGATTTTTATCCAGAACATAAGTCTGCGGCTCCAAAATCGCCGTTTGCTTAAAACCCAATTTAATATAGGCTTCTCCTGCCGACCAATCACGATCTGCATAAGTCATCAGATCATTAGGTTTATACGTTTCAGCGAAAAAAGCAATCAACTTGCTAAGCCCTCCAGTAATAGAATAGCCAGCTTTAACGGCAAACCTGATCAATTCTGCCGATTTATAATTTTCGGTATGGTTCATTTTACGTAGCGCCGAAAAAGTAGCAACCGCTACAAGCGCCTCTTTTTCGAATAACCCAATTTTATAACGGCTACTTACTGAGCCCTGCAAGTGATTTTCAATTAAAAAAGAATCTGCCACGGGTTTAGTAATTTTGAATACTTTGGTTTTTCTACCGTGAATACGGATATTTTTTCCAAGCAAGGATTTAATTCTAGCTAAAACCTGATCCGGTTTTGATTGCCACAGATCTTCCCAAAGATGAATGAGTTTAATGCCTTCCTGATGATATTCTTCCTGTAACCCAATGAGGTGTTGTGGCGTAAATTTATGGTTTAAATTTACCAGATGAATAATCAATTGAGGATCAATCCGTAATAATTGAAAGTCATGATCTATAAGAAAAAGACACTCAATTTTGTTATTAGCAAGTGCTAAGCTTAATTGATGATGCCAGTTAGCGTCAGAAGTTAAATTATTCAATCAGTAGAAGGTTTTTAGAAAAATTATCTACTGCAAATTTAACCATCAGATTGTTAAATCCATTCTTTTTCTTTAAAGTTAGTATGGATAATTTCTACCAGGGTTTCTACTTCTTTTAATTTGGAATCATCAAGTGCTGAAATTTTCAAACCTGCTTTGTTTTTGCCAAAATCGCTTAAATTATGATTTGTTGTAGAAAATTCATCTGTATTGATTTTAACTTCTACAGCATCCCCATTAATATAAACGCCAGTAAAAAAGCGCTCGGTCACTTTTTCACCGTTTAATTCAATGTTTTTTTCACTATAAAGATCATACCCGTTTTCCGAATTTTCGTGTACCGTATATCCGCGGGTGGCATAGGGCTGTATTCCGGCTCTAATGGTCTGGAAAATTTCAACAAGATCAGTTTTCATAATTGTATTTGATTTTAGAATTAAACACCTTAGTACAATTATTGTTTAGTTTTTATTCTTCAAGCCACCAGTTTTCTGTCGGTAAATATTCATTTAGAATTATTGTTTCACCCAATTTTGGGGTAACCAAAGGAAGCTGTTTTGCTGCTGCAGCTAAAACCACTCTTTTAATGGGCTCGTTCCAGGGGTGCATGGCTAAGCTAAATTTGCCCCAATGCACCGGCATTAAAACTTTAGCTTTTAAATCGATAGCGGCCTGCACTGTTTCTTCGGGAAACATATGGATGTACGGCCAATAGGCATTGTACTGTCCACATTCGAGCAAAGCTAAATCGAAAGGGCCAAACTCCTCACCTATTTTGGCAAAGTGTGTATCATAACCAGAATCGCCGCCCAAAAATAGTTGGTAGTTTTCAGTTCTCAATACAAAGGCCGACCAAAGGGTTTGATTTCTTTTAAATTTTCTTCCGGTAAAATGTCTTGCCGGAACCGCTGTTAGCTTCAGACTATTAAATAATGTTAACGATTCGTTCCAGCACAATTCATTTATTTTATCAGCTTTAACTCCCCATTTTTCTAAGTGTTCTCCTACTCCCAACGAAGTAACTATGGTTTTAACTTGTGGTGCAATTTTTAAAATACTGTTATAATCCAGGTGATCGTAATGATCGTGTGTGATGAGCAGGATATCGATATTTTTAAATTCTTCTGCTTTTACAACGTCTGTACCTAAAAAAGCCTTACTCCCAATAAATGAAAATGGAGATGGGGTTTTGCTAAAAACTGGATCAACCAGGATTCTTAAGCCCTCTACTTTAATGAGGTAAGATGAGTGCCCAAACCATGTAATCTCAGGAGCTCCGCTTTTAGGGCTTCCGTTTAGGTTAGGTTTAATAAAATGAAGTGCTTTATCTGGAGTTTTATTTAGATGTTTTTCGAAAAGAAATGCCTTTAATACCTTAAAAAAGCTAACACCTTCGGGTTGCATTAATGTTATCGACTGATTTTGCAATGCACCATCACGATAGTTAGCCTGGTGCTGGATTTTTTCCAATCGTAATCCCTTGGGTAAACGGCCAAAAACCGGAAGGTTCGTTATAATGAAGAACGCGATTAAGATAAAAAGTAAAATGTATATAGCTATCATTTATAAAATTAATAATAACCAAAGTAGGGATATGATTTTAAAAAAGAAGGCTGAGTGAAATATATGACGAATGGATTACTTCTTAAGGATTTAAGTAGCAATGCCAGAACTGACTGCGCTATTAAAAACTTTAAAATAATTAGAATAAGGCACTACCTTATTTATAACATGCTTAAATTTTATACCTTTGAATAAGGGTTAAACATATAGCTTAGATAACTTTTGTGCCTGCTTGCAGGAAAATAACCCAATTTGGCGGGAAGTGGTACGAACACTTCTCGTCTTTTTTGTTTAAATACCCCTCCAAATTGAGGGGTACTATTGTTAATCATTGGGATATAATTTAAACTGTATATCAATTTTGTTTTTTAAAGGACTAAAATTGCTTTCTATTTATAATTTTTCTATTATTATTTTAAGAGCGTATGGCCTTTAGCTTTTCCGAAAGTATTGATATTTATATAGCAGAGGAAAGAAATGAGAAAAAAAAACAGCGCAAACGTTTGATTAATTTTGTATTATTACATATTGAAGAAATTTAATGTAGTTTAGCACTCAGAATGCAGTCGAAACCAACAACCATCAAAGAAATAGCCAGAATTTTAAACATTTCTCCATCTAGTGTTTCCAGAGGATTGCACGATCATCCGAGCATTGGAGCGGTAACCAGGGAGAAAATTAAGCAGTTGGCGAAGTCTCTAAACTATGAGCCTAATAATGCAGCAATTCTTTTTCAAAAAGGGAAAACATATACTATTGGCGTAATTTTACCTGAACTATCAGAACACTTTTTTTCTATTGCTATTTCTGCAATTGAAGATGAAGCCATTAAGAAAAACTACACGGTTATTTTTGCACAGTCGCACGATAATTATGAGCAGGAAGTAAAGCTCGTTGAAAAAATGAAAAATCAGCGGGTAGATGGTTTATTGGTATCCATCAGTAAAGACACTTCAAAGTTTGATCATTTCGAGAAACTCAATTCATTCAATATACCTGTCGTATTTTTTGATCGGATACCTCCTTTTAAAAACGTGCATTATGTAGCGTGTAGCTTAGAAAGTGCAACAATTAAAGCGGTGAATTATCTTTTGAAAAAAGGACATAGAAGTATTGGAATGATTAATGGGCCAAATACCTTGTACGCAAGTGAGGAACGTAAAGATGGCTATATGCAGGCGATTACTTTTAACCGCTTAAAATTTGATCCGTCTTTGGTGGTAAACTGTGATTTAACTGAAGAAGGTACCATCGATGCTGCCAATCAATTTTTGAATCATAAGCGTAAACCTACAGCAATTGTAGCCTTTAACGATTATGTAGCACTCTTCCTGATTAAATATTTCAAAAAGCTGAATGTAATTAATGATTTTGATATCGTGAGTTATGCAAATCTGCCTATTATCAGCTACCTGGATAATTCGCCGGTAGCTTCAGTTGAACAATACCCCTATTTACAAGGACAAAAAGCGGCTAATATTCTGTTAGATCTTATTCATAGCCCCAATTCTGAGAACCAGGCTTACTACAACACTATTGTAGAGTCTGATTTGATTGTAAACGAGGTAAAAGAATAAACAAACGTTTGCGCTAAATTTCTAGCTTTTATTTAAACTTCCCGGTAAAATGCTGTACTGTTTTTTAAAAGCAGTGATAAAATGTTGTGCATTTTTATAACCTACAAGGAAGGCAACTTCATTAACCATCTTCTTTTCCTTGGACAGAAAATAATACGCCTTTTCCATCCTGATTTTATATAAATAGCCAAACACTGTATAACCGGTTAGTTCTTTAAATCCTCTTTTAAGTTTATAGTCATTAATCCCGGCCTTACGCGAAAGTTCCATTAATGAATTAGGCCTTTGCAAATCATGCTCTACCAATTGTTTGGCCAATAGAATCTTTTTTAAATCCTCCTTTTTTAAAACGCGTGTTTGTTTCTCTTGTTTTTGATTAAAATAAGCAATAATCAACTCAAATATCCTGGCTTCAAGGAATAGACGTTTTACCCTACCCTCGTGTTTAGGAGAAACGATCTGCTGCAGTATCAAGCCGATTTCCGGGCTGATCGACTTTTGGATTCCGGTTTTAAGATCGTTACCAAGTTCTCCTCCTGTTACCTGCTTAAAGTAATCTTCTGTGAGCTGTATATAAAGGCATCTGGTTTTCTCTGTGATATTAAATTTGATCGAATTAACGCCACCTGCATTAAAATCCTGCTCGTTTTTAGCCAATGATAATAAATTATCGTGTTTATGGTTATAATAACAGTTAATCGCACCGCTCAGACAAAATAAAAAGCCGATATGTTGCTGAGAAGATTCAAAGCAAAAATTCTCTTCCTGATTCGGATGGATCTCAATAATGCCAATGTGGATTCCCTTAAACCACATTTCTTTTATTTGGTACTTTACATCGTTCTCATCTAATGTTACAACAGCCTCATCTATGTCGTTTATGCTTTCAAAGTTATCAGGATAAGTATTGTTATAAATGATATTTCCTTCAGGATAGCTTGAGAGTTTAATTGTCATCTGTATAAATTATTAATTTATTGCTCATCGTTTTCAATGGCATTTTTCACTTGCATTTATTTTCTCAATGGTGTTCAAGAGAACGCTTCGCTTAGTTAATGAGCTCACAAAAGCTCTTTTTTTTAAAGGTGTTAAGTGCTCATGATTTTTTCATCACATTGTGTGATGAAAAAATCATTGATGGTTCCATATTTATTTAATCCGTTTAGCGGTATTAATTATCCGTTTAGCGTTATCTGTTTTTTCTGATTATCTACAAATTTGCACAATTATTTATAATTAGTCTAAATAAATGAAGATATATTTATCAATTGCCTTATCGCTTTGTGGATTTGTTACTGTGGCTCAAGAAATTAAAGTTGATACTACAAAGGCAAATGATTTAAAAGATGTGGTTGTTACAGGGCAATATGGACCGCAAACTTTAAGAAATTCGGTATACAATGTCAGGACAATCACTGCCGAGCGGATAAAACTTAGAGCTGCCACCAATGTGCAACAGATTTTAAATACAGAGTTGGGTTTCCGTTTTAGCAATGATTTAACTTTAGGCACAACCGATGTTTCTTTAATGGGAATGACAGGACGGAATATTAAAATTTTATTGGATGGTGTACCGATGGTAGACCGGTCTGATGCCCGCGAAAGTTTAAACCAAATCGACATTAACACCATCGAAAGGATAGAAATTGTAGAAGGTCCGATGTCTGTTGTGTATGGCACTGATGCGCTGGCTGGTGTAATTAATATCATAACTAAAACCGCCGGGAAATCACTTTTGAATTTATCGGCGAGGGTACAGGAAGAAACGGCGGGCAATGAATATGAATTTTTATCAGAAAAGGGAAACCATATCCAAAATATCAGTGCCAACTGGAAGAATAAGGGCTGGAGTGTGCTTGCAGGTTTTACCCATAATGATTTTGGAGGATGGAACTTAGCCAGTAAAACAGCCACTATAGCTGAAGTTAATACTGTACCTAACCGTTGGAAACCTAAAGAACAGTTTTTGGGTAATGCAAAAATGGGCTATCGCAATAATAATTTTAGTATCTGGTACCGTTTTGATGGATTAAAGGAAGATATTTTTGTACGCAACGGATTAAATCCAAACAATTATAAGGGAATATTACAAACTTATACAACACACAGGTATACCCAACAGCTTCAATCGGAGTATAAATTTAGCAGTAAATTACAACTATCTGCTATCGCAGGCTTTACAAAACTTGATCGGGCCACGAGGACGGTTATTCATGATTTTAGCAATAATACTGAAGAACTTTCACCAGGTTTAGGTGAGCAGGATGTTGCTAAATTTAATTCTACCATATTCAGAGCTACAGCAATTTACACCTTAAACAAATCTGTTTCTTTCCAACCGGGTATTGAGTATAATAGAGACGCAGCAAGTGGGCAAAGAATTAGCGGATCGCCTGTAATAAACGATTATGCCGCCTTTATTTCTGCTGAAATTAGATTTGCAGAAGGCATAAACATTAGACCGGGATTAAGATTCATTAAAAATTCGGTTTATGATGCCCCTCCTGTTATCCCTTCTTTAAATACTAAATTTGCTTTGACTAAAGATTTGGATCTTCGTTTGGCTTACGCCAGAGGTTTCCGCTCTCCGGCGCTTAGAGAATTGTATTATGATTTTGTAGATGCCAGTCACACCATATTAGGTAATCCCAATTTAAAGGCAGAACAATCGAACAGTTTTAATGGTTCCTTTGCTTGGGCGGGCTTGCAAGAAAGGAATTTTCAATTTCGCTCTACCCTATCAGGTTTTTACAATTTGTTTAAAAATCGTATCGAATTTGGTTTTTCTCCTACAAACACATCGATCACTACACCAATCAATGTATCAAAATACAAAACAACTGGTGGAACTTTAGAAAACACGTTGATCTTTAAAAATCTTCAGGCTACGCTTGGGCTATCGTATATCGGACGATATAACGATCTGCCGGAAGACAATGATATAGAGGCTCCGGAATTTGCCTGGGCCACAGAGGTAAACTCGAACATTACCTTTACTTTCCCGAAGATAAACGGGGGCATTAGCCTGTTTTATAAATACACAGGCAGTTTACCTAGTTATCAGCTTGCCACAAACAATACTGCAACATTGGTAAAGATTGGCGATTTCCATACGGCTGATTTAATGCTGAACAAAAATCTATTTAAATCTTTAACCATTAATACAGGCATTAAAAACCTATTTAATGTTACGCAGCTCGCCAATAGTTCAGCTAATAGCGGTGGTGCGCATAGCACAGGTGGAGCTGCAGTGCCGTATAGTTATGGTCGCTCTTATGTATTAGGACTAAGTTATAACTGGTATAAACTTTAATAAAAAACAATATAATCACAATAATATGAATAAATTTAACTCAATAGTCGCTGTCGCTTTTTTGGCAGTAACATTTACAGCATGTAAAAAAGATACAGATGAACCTATTGTTGTAGTTCCACCATCTGATGGAAGTACTTTAACACTTAACGGATTAATAGGTGCTGAAACAGGAAGTGCTGCTGGTAATAGTGTTTATGTAGATTTTAGTACTGATAAGCAGATCTCTATAGCAAGATCATCTTGGGATTTAGGTTTTTATAGCGGATCTGATTTTAGGGTTATTCTTAACAATGCCACAGGTGCAGGTGCAAAAGTGATTACTACTGCAAATGCCAGTCTTGCCACTGTTAGTGAAGCTGATACCCTGGGGTTAACGTTAGCGGTTAGCCAGGCTAATCCGGCGAATACTGATTTTGCTTATTTCGATGCTATAAATGGAAGTCTTTCGAGTACCGTAATCCCAGCAGTTTCAGCAACAGCCGCTGATAACAAAATTATTATTTTGAATCGGGGTACAGCTGGCGGTATCGCAGCAAGATCTTGGATCAAACTTAAAGTAATCAGAAATGCCTCTGGTGGTTATACTTTGCAATATGGCAAAATCAAAGAAACTACAAATTTTACAACAGTTGATATTCCAAAAGATGCAAACTTTAACTTTAAGTTCGTATCGCTTACAAATGGAGCCATTGTTAACGCACAGCCTGAAAAAGTAAATTGGGATTTGGAGTGGACTTACTCTGTTTACCAGACTACTTTTTCAGGCGTTCTGGTTCCGTATAACTTTTCTGATTTGGTTTTCATTAACAGTTTAGGAGGTACATCTGCTGCAGTTGTTACCATTACAGATTCAAAAACTTATGCGTCATTTTCGGAATCAAACATTGCTGGAGAAACATTTTTAACAAATAGGGATGTAATTGGGGCAGGTTGGAGAAGTACGCAACCTGCTACCGGTGTTAACACAAAGGTTTTTTATCTAATTAAAGATGCTGCTGGAAACGTGTACAAACTGAAATTTATTTCGATGGGTGCCGGCGATGCAGGAACACGTGGTAAACCAGTAATCGAATATAAATTGGTTAAAAAGGCATAATGTAAGCTAAGGCTTATCTAAAAAAATATGTTTTGTTAGTTGGATATAGGCTCTCCGCGATGGGGAGCCTTATCTTTTTATAGGTAGCCAGACTTAGGAAGTCTTATAGGCCCTCTTGCAGATAGACTTCGTAAGTCTACCCAAAACGCAAAAAGGGCCCCGGCATACCAGAACCCTTTTTGTTTCTTACTCGCGAAATATTATTTTCCAGAGTTTTTCTTGTCAGTTACTTCTGCACGGATTTCTTGTGCTAAAACTTTAAGATCTTGCATTGCTTTACGCACACGAGTACCAGCAGCTGCATTGCCAGCATTATAAAATTTTTCTACATCTGCTTCAATAGCAGCAACAGCAGCTTTAACTTTTGAGAATTTTTCCATCGCTAATTGATGTTTTTAAGGTTTAAAAAATTTATTTTTTCAATAATACATATTTACCTTGAATTAACAACAGAAAGCAAATATTTATTTGAAAGAAGTTTTGCACATTTACACAATCAAAAAAATGCCCTGGCACTATTATAGAGGTATTTTTTTGGATTTTGAGATCAAAATCTGACAACTTAATTCAGTTGTTTTGATAAGTTGATCAGGTTGTTGAAGGTTAAATTGGCGCTATTTATACAGCGTTTATAATCTGCCTCAGTAACCGTCTGGTTTATGACAGAGACAAATATTTTCCATTTCGTACTCAGCTCATCGCCGTAAACGCCATAATAATTTAGGCCTCCATCCTTATCTTTAAAATTTGGATTGGCTAAAATATGCCTTTTAATTACGTTTCCGCCCAATGTAGCCCCTTCTAACACATACAGCGCACCTAAAACTTCGGCTGTATTTTTTTCTGGAACAAACAATTCAAAATCTAAACCTGGCAATGTTAAGCTATCTATATTCCAATATTTTAAGTCTTCTTCTAAAGCCGTGAGTTTCAATCTGCTTTTCATTTCTAATTGCTCGGCAATAGTTGCATCCAACATATTTGCGAGCGTATTCTCTAATTTCTGGTGAATAATATAATTAATGGTTAACAGCTTTTTATACTGATCAATGCTTAAAGAATTGTTCATAATCTCATTCACAAACATTAAGGATTCTAATGTTTTATGGTTTTCTGCTGTTTCAGTTCTCAATAAATTGGCAATCATATTTGGGAATTTAATTATTAAAAAGAAAAGATCCGGATTTGATGCCCGAATCTCTCCATATGGTTTTATAAATTTTAATTTAACCTCAAATGTTGGTTAAACCAAAAATCGTGTACAGAATGTACACATTTAAGCAAGCTCTCGTAACCATCAGGTTTGGTAAGATAGGCATTGGCACCAAACTCTATTGACGCTTTTACATCATCAGGATTATCAGACGTAGAGAACAAGATTACAGGTATCGTTTTGAGATAAGGAATATCCCGTATAAACTTTAACAGATCTAGTCCCGATAAGCCGGGCAGATTCAAGTCAAGCAAAATTAATTTAGGTTTGATTTTACTTTCAGCAAAATGCTGAAGTTTGTGTAATGCTTCTGCCCCATCCTCAATTATAGTTAAATTAAGGGTATCCTTAACCTCTTGTACAGCACTTTGCATAAAAAATGCATAGTCTATATCATCCTCAACATAAAATATATCTGGTGTTTTCATTTTATCTGTTTTTAAAAGCAACAAAAAATGTAGATCCTACGTTTAACTTACTCTCAAACCAAACCCTGCCGTTGTGTTTTTCTACAACCCTTTTTACAATTGCTAGTCCCACTCCTGTTCCTTCTATTTCCTTAACATTATCCATACGCTTAAAAAGCTCAAAAACCCGGTCGTAATAACGGTTGTCAATTCCTATACCATTATCTTTAACTGCGTAGATAGTCTCTCCTCCATCTACATACGCAGAAACCTCTACTTTAGGTTTGTCCACCATGGCAGAGTATTTTACTGCGTTACCAATCAAGTTTGTAAAAACCTGCGCTATCATGGTCTTGTCTCCTTTTATATTTGGGAGTTGCCCTAAAACTAACTCGGTACGGTCTGCTTTAAAGGCCGACCATATCTCACTTCTTATTTCTTTTAACAACGATGCAATATCAACTGTTTCAAAATTTATTTCAGAACGGCCAACTCTTGCTAAATTTAGGATCTCTTTAATTAAGAAATTCATTTTATCAGCGCCTATTAAAATCCTGCTCAACATTTTTTGGCCATTTTCATCAATGCTCTTATTTTTAAGCAGAAGCTCAGCATAAGTTTTTATCGAGGTTAATGGTGTTCTTAAATCGTGCGAAACCGTATAGCTAAAAGTATCTAATTCTTCGTAAGCAGCCTGTAGCTTTTCATTGAGCAGCCTAATTTCATTGGCCTTTTTATTGATGTCGGTAATAATAATTTCGCGTATCCTTAAAACCGAGGCAATTTCTTCAGCCATCCATTTTTCAGATGTATTATTAACAACCTGCGACCAGGTTTCGAACGATTTACGGGGAGATAGGCTTAACAAGCCATTTTCTGAAGGAACCACAGGTTTTTCGGGATTTCCGGCCCAATTCACTGTGGTAATGATTTCGGGCTTAAACCAGATAATCATTTCACCCATTTCTTTATTTAGCATGCAAGAAAGAAGTCCAGAGGCTATTGACTTGTATTTTTTAGCTGGAGAATGGATTTCAGACAATCGATGGGTATAATATATCGATTCATCATTGGTCGTTTTTAACCATTCAACGAGTTCTCTTATTTCTTCTTCTGATGGTACATTTCCAATAGTTTTAAGCTCATTTTCGAAAATAATGGCCACTCCCGAAGCTTTGGTTGCATCTAAAATGGTTCTTTTATGGGAAGTTACGGCCTCAATTAAGTATTTATCACGGTTTAAATGTTCTAAAAGAACATTGGCAGTACTTTTAAATTGTTCAATAACGGCTGCATCTTCTTCTTCCTGGCGGTATTCTAACGCTGAAGAAAGGATCTGCCCGATTAACTTAGCACCTTCTCTGGCTTTATAGTCAATAAACTTAGGACTATAGTTATGGCAGGCAATTAATCCCCATAATTCGCCATGAGCGATTAAGGATATGCTAAAACTCGAATGAACACCCATATTTTTCAGATATTGAATATGTATGGGCGATACGGCGCGTAAACTACCATTGGTTAGATCGAGTGCTTCGTTTTCTTTAAAAGTTAGAATTGGCGAATCAGTTATATTTACATCTGCAATTAACCTGGTCAGATTGAGTTTATAAAGCGCTCGAGCCTGTTTAGGAATATCAGATGCAGGGTAATGCAATCCAAAAAATGGTTCTAAATCTGCTTCTTTTTCTTCTGCTACAACTTCGCCATGACCATCTTCTAAAAATTTATAGATCATAATCCGATCGTAATTGATCAGTTTTTTTACTTCCTGAGCAGCACCTTTTAACAGCGCTGAAATACTTTTCCCCTGAAGCATAGACGAAGCAGAGCGACCTATAGAACGCTGAATATCGAATTGTAAGGTTATTGGCTCAAATTCTAAAAGCCAATCATTTTCTGAAGAAGAAATAATCAGATAAAAAGAAAGGCCATTAATTTCAACCGGATGTGGACTAATTGCATCAAAGCTTTTACGGATAATGCCCAGCTTAAGTAATTCTTCGATATTAAACGCTGGATCTTGTTGTTTAATAAACTGGTTGAAGACCGAAAGTTGTTTGTTTAATAAACTTTTAGCTTCTTCCGCTAAAAAGTCTCCTGCATTTTCACTAATGTAGGTAATGGATAGGTTGTTCTTATCAACTGCTACTAAAAAGCCATGTGATTGAATTTTACCCGGAATATGGATGGGTTCTTTATCGCAGTTGTTTAGGTCAACAGAAAATTTAGTCATATGTATTTTGATATTGCAGCGTATTTATTTAATTGCACGAATTAACAAATATTAATCCTCTTTTTAGAATGTCTCTATTTTGGAAAATTCGGTTTTGAGATTTATTTTTTATTATATATTTGTTTGAAATTTAAAAATCATCTCAACCTTGGCAAAGAAGAATATTTTGGTTATCGAAGATAATCATGCAATCCTTGATGTTATAACCCTTATTTTAGAAAGCGAAGCTTTTAACGTTGATGGACTAAACAAAGGTGCTGATTTTATTAACCATGTTCAGAAATTTAATCCGGATGTAATAATTATGGATATTATGCTTCCTGACGCTGATGGAAGGGTACTTCTAAAAGAACTTAAAGATACGGTAGCTACCCAGCATATTCCCGTTTTAATGATTTCTGCCCGTTATAATGCCAACAATTATACTTTAGATGGCATGGAAGCTGATGATTTTATGGCCAAGCCTTTTAACATCGACGAATTGATGGATAAGATTTACGCATTATTGAGAAAGTAATTCTTATTCGGGCATGCCGGGTAATTTTATTCCTCCGAGTTTTAAATTTTTCATCAGCACCTCCAGAAAAGAAAGTTTGGTATCTGTAAAACCGTGTGCTTTAACCCAAACATTTAAATTTACTTTAAATCCACTATCTTCTAAAGCAGACACACCGATTCTTCTTTCTGGTGTTTTGAGACAATCTTTAAATTCATCAACGGTTTTATTGAAAATAGTTACGATCTGTTCATAATCGATACCATAGCTAAACTTCATTTCAATATCCAACCTCCTGCTACCCTCTCTGCTGATATTGATAATCACTTCGTTTGATAATTTGCCATTTGGAATAACTACGGTTCTGTTATCAAATGTTTTAACAATGGTATAAAATATCTGGATCGATGTTACCGTCCCTTCCTGACTTTGTGCAATGATATTATCACCTACAACGAAAGGTTTCAACAGTAAAATCAATACTCCACTGGCAAAATTTTGCAGTGTACCCGATAAAGCCAAGCCTGCCGCAACCCCAATACCACCAATAAGTACCGTTAAAAAAGTAAGCTGAATGCCAATAATCTGCATTACTGTAAGCACCAGTAAAACCCTTAAGGTAATGAGTAATAAACTGGTTAAAAATGGCCGCAGTGATGGATTTATATCTTTGCGGTGCATACCACCCTGCATCCATTTTCCCAGCAGCTTAATTAGCCATAAGCCTAAAATAAGCAATACTATACCTAAAATTACAGATGGTCCTTTTTCAATTATCCAATCGTAGGCTTTATCATAAAAATGCTCGATATTACTGGCATCAGTCTTCATAAACTAGGAATTTGCTTCTATCTATTAAGGTTTTTTATGTTTAACGGGAGCATCTTTAGTTACATTTACTTTCTTGGCATCTTTGGCTGATGTTACTTTATCATCAGCACCTTTAGCTTTTGCATTTTTCGGTGCAGTAGCCTTGCTACTTTCTGCCGATGTTTTAGAATTTTTCATCTTTTTTAATCTTTAATCTTCAGCATTCAGCCAGGCTTTCGCTTCTTCTATTTCTTCTGGTTTAAAGCCTTTAGATTTACCTGGCGTAGCCACTGTGAAAATATCAGTAAACCACTCAACTCCTTTTTCGGCGCTTACTACGGCTATTTTTTTCCATTTGGTGAAATTTTCTAAACCCGCTTTAACATCCTGTACCCAGGCACCTGCTGTAAAATTTTTCACATCAGTTTCTAAAACCAATAGATATCTGATTTCTTTAAATCGTTCAGCGGTTCTTTTCAAACCTGTTAATAAAACGCTCTTTACATCATCGCTTGTTACCTCTCCGGTAGCTCTTACGCCAAAAATATGATCTGGTAGCCCTGTTATTTCTGTTAGCATAATTATTTCATTTATTTAAGAACACACTAATTCATCAAGATGTTTGCCATTTAAATAAATTCTGAAAAGTTGAGTGGTAACAAAAACACTATCTTACTGATACTGTTATACAAACGACATTTATAAAATAAAACAATCCTATGAAAACTAACTGGTTAAAACCTGCTTCATTTATTTGTACTGTGGCTATTTGTATTGCTGCTTGTACAGGCGGAACAAAAACGACTGCGATTACAGATTCGACCATAAGCGACTCTTCAGTAACTGCAGCATTAAAACCGGCCGGCCCTGCTCCTGAATGGGGAAAAACAATAAAGCCAGAAATGCAGGCTGTAATAGAAAAATTAAATAGCTATGGAGATAAACCTTTAGAAACTTTAAGTGCTGCCGATGCACGTAAAAATCATACACCAACCGATGCCGTAATGGATTTGGCAAAACAAAACAATATAACCATACCAGCCGCTAAGGTAGATACCATGGGGAAAGATATTGATGTTAGCGGAGGCAAAATCCATTTGCGCATTTACACGCCAAAAGCAGGCAGCGGGCCTTATCCATTAATTGTTTATTATCATGGCGGTGGTTTCGTTATTGCCAATTTAGATGTTTATAATGCATCTGCACAAGCTTTGGCAGAACAGGTTGGTGCAATTGTGGTTTCTGTAGCTTACCGTTTGGCACCCGAAAACAAGTTCCCTACAGCGCATAACGATGCTTTTACAGCTTACGAATGGGCAGTTAAAAGTGCGGTAGATTTAAAAGCCGATCCAGCTAAGATTGCAGTTGTTGGTGAAAGTGCAGGTGGAAATTTAGCAGCAAATGTATCTATTATGGCCAGAGACAAACACATTATGCTTCCCGTATACCAGGTTTTGATCTATCCCATTGCTCAGGCAGATATGAACACCGAATCTTATAAAATGTATGAAAAAGCCAAACCGCTGAACAAAGCAATGATGGGCTGGTTTACCGAGAAATATCTAAATACAATGATTGAAGCGCAAGACCCTAAAATATCATTGGTTAATGCCAATTTAAAAGGGCTTCCATCAACTACTATTATTACAGCCGAAATAGATCCTTTACACGATGATGGTGTAATACTTGCTGATAAATTGAAAGCGGCCGGGGTAAAAGTGGGCAGTAAAAATTATGAAGGTGTAACACATGAGTTTTTTGGTATGGTCTTGCTTGTACCAGAAGCAAAAGCTGCTCAGACCTATGCCGCGGATCAACTGAAGGCTGCTTTTAAATAAAAAACAACCCTGGAGTGGTATTTACTCCAGGGCTGTTCTTGCATGGCGTTTTGCTCTGAGCGTTTTAACCGCAGATGGACACAGGTAAACACGGATTTCCGTATCTGTGTCCATCCTTCATATCTGTGGTTAAATTATTTCTCGGATTTGTCTAACTACTCCATTGCCTCAAGCCCCAAATGTATTTTTGTTTGTAGTACAATTCTAAACCCTTTACGCTAACCGCTAAACCTGACTAAGCACCTTTCTTCGAGCCCAAACTCTGCATCAATTGATCATACAGATCATCGCTTGTGGCTTTTTGTGGTTTCATCTTTTTAACCGTTGCGCGTTTGCCTTTAGACTTTGCTTTGATAATTTTTAATAGTTCGCTACTGTAATCATCTTTAAAGGCGCTCAAGTCGAATTTGGAGCTGTATTGTTTAATCAAGGCTAAGCCAACATCCATCTCTTTTTTGGTGATGGTAATATCATCAACCTTGTTAATTTCTGATAAACTTCTTATTTCCTGCTCAAACCTGATTTTAGTAATCACAATTACATGTTCCATGGGATGGATAACACAAAGATTTTCTGTATTCCGCAGTACAAATCTGGCCACTCCGGCCTTACCCGATTTCTCTAGGGCCTTTAGCAATAATCCATAAGCTTTCTTGCCCTGCTTTTCTGGCTCGGTGTAATAAGAAGTTTCATAATAAATAGGATTAATATCTTTTATATCAACAAAATTCTCTAATTCAATAATTTTAGTTTTTTCAGGCGCAGCTTCTTCAAAATCGTGCTTATCTAGCACAACGTATCTGTCTTTTAAAAAATAACCTCTAACAATCTTTTCATAAGGCACTTCTTTATGGGTATTTTCATTTACCCTTAAAAATTTAATCTTTGCATGATCGCGTTCATCGAGCATATCTAAATCGATATTACTATTCTGGACAGCAGAAAACAACTTAATTGGAATGTTTACCAAACCAAATCCAATAGAACCTTTCCATATTGATCTCATAGTTAAATATTTACTTACTAACAAGTGTCTAAATCAGATTGTTTTGGCTTTATTAAGCGTAAATTGAGGAAATCACAAACTATTTAGATAATACAATGTTATTTAAGTATCAACCCTATTTGAATACATATGAAAATCGCCTACATTTCAACCTATCCTCCTCGTGAATGCGGTTTAGCTACATTTAATCAAAATTTGGTTAATGCCTTAAGTTTAAATCCTGCTTATAATTCACAGAAAAGTTTTGTTGTTGCATTAAATGAATCGGATGATGTTAATGAACACGATTACCCAAACGAAGTGAAATTCGTTATCCGTCAGCAAAACCAAAAAGATTATATTGAAGCTGCAGATTTTATCAATAACAGTGATGTAGATAGTTGTATTATTGAACATGAATTCGGTATCTATGGCGGCAATAGCGGCGTATTCTTATTGTCCTTAATCAATAGATTAAAAAAGCCATTCATTACCATTTTGCATACGGTTTTAAAGGAACCGAATTTTATGCAACAGACTATTATTAAAGAGATTGCAGTTAAATCATCTAAAATAGTCGTGATGAGCAAAAAAGCAATCATGTTTTTAACCAGTATTTATCAGATCCCTAAGGCTTCAATCAAATTAATTGAACATGGCGTTCCAGATCTGGAACCTATACCCAATAATGAAATTGCGCAAAGTGCGCTTTTTACCAATCGAAAAGTGCTTTTTACATTTGGCTTAATTAGCAGAAATAAAGGCTTAGAAACCGTAATTAAAGCTTTGCCTGAAATTGTTGCTCAACACCCAGATGTTTTGTATGTGATTCTCGGCAATACTCATCCAGGCGTAGTAAAACATAATGGCGAAGAATATCGCGATAGTTTGAAAGCGTTGGCAAAAGATTTAGGTGTAGAAAACAATATCGCTTTCGTTAATAAATTTGTATCTGAAAAAGAATTGCACCAGTATTTAACAGCCTGTTATTTATACATCACGCCTTATTTAAATGAAGCTCAGATAACCAGCGGTACTTTATCATATGCCATTGGTGCAGGCGCGGCAGTAGTTTCTACTCCATATTGGCATGCACAAGAGCTTTTAGCCGATAACAGGGGCAAATTATTTGACTTTAAAAATGATGTTCAGCTCGCAACCATTATAAATGAACTTTTAAGCGATAGAGACAAATACCAGAAACTGAAGCAAAATGCTTACGAATATGGATTGAACCTCCGCTGGCCAGCCATTGGAAGTGTTTATCTTAACATATTAAACGAAGCTGTGGCTGTAGGAAAAAAGCCGGAAAGAGTTACTCCTCCTATTATTGATGTAGAAGGTATGCCAGCGCTTAATTTAGATCATATTTCGTTACTAACAGATGATACCGGAATTATTCAGCATGCCCGTTTTGGTATTCCAAATTTGAAAGAAGGTTATTGTATTGATGATAATGCCAGAGCGCTGATTATGGCATTAATGGCTATCGAGCGGGATAAAAATCCTAAAGCCTTAAAATTCATGCCTGTTTACCTTAGCTTTATTCAGTATATGCAAACGGATGATGGGAACTTTAGGAATTTCTTAAGCTTTAACCGTAACTATTTAGATAAAATAGGATCAGAAGATTCCTTTGGCCGTACCATCTGGTCATTGGGCTATTTAGTTTGCAGTGCACCCAACAATTCTTACCGCGAATTTGGTAGAGAATTATTGTTCCATGCTATTCCACATTTTAAAGGATTAAAATATCTCCGTGGAAAAGCCAATACCATTATTGGTCTATCCTATTATCTGTGTGCGCATCCTGGCGATGAGTTGATCACAAAAGAAATCAATATGCTGGCCAATTCCTTAACAGCATCCTATCAAGACAATAAAGATGGCGATTGGCATTGGTTTGAAGATATTCTTACCTATGATAATGCAATCCTTCCTTTGGCTTTGCTTCATCATTACGAAGTTACGGGGAATACAACATCCTATAAAATTGCGATGGAGAGTATTGAGTTTTTAAATAGTTTTTCTTTCGAAAATGGATATCTAAATCCGGTTGGAAATGCAGGATGGATGAAAAAGCATGGTAAAAACCCTATCTACGACCAACAGGCTATAGAAACGATGGCAATGGTTTTACTCTATGCTAAAACATTCGAGGTAACAAAAGATGATAAATATTTAAATTTAATGCACATCAGTTATCAATGGTTCTTAGGAAAAAACAGCCTGCATATTCCTTTATACGATTTTGAAACACATGGATGTGCAGATGGACTACAGTTTAACAGTGTGAACAGGAATCAGGGTGCGGAGAGTACACTGGCCTATTTCATCTCCCATTTGGCCATATTAAAAGCCGCAGAAGCAGAATATGAAACGCTGTCGTCTCCATTGGTGGAGGCCGATAAATGTAGTTAAAGATTAATTTGTCTCGGAAACATAAGAAAGGCTGATTCAGAAATGAATCAGCCTTTTGTGGTATTTGGTTAAACAAGTTAAGTTAAGACGATCGTCACCCTGAATCTATTTCAGGGTACATCTGGCCTTTAATGATAGATGCTGAAACAAGTTCAGCATGACGGATCTTACTAATCTTTACGTCACCCTGACCTATAGCGCAGCGGAAAGCTACGAAGTAAATTTATTTCAGGGTCTATCTAGTCCTTCATGATTTAGATTCAATTAATTATTCTCCAGTAATTTGGCCAGCAACAATTCCAGATTTACGGTTGCAAACGAAGAACTATAATCAGATAAACCATAAGGAATAATTAATTCGCCATTACTGATAATCGATCCGCAGGAATATACCACGTTGGGCACATAACCTTCACGTTCATCATTATTCGGAATAATCAACGGCTCTTTTAAATGGCCTATTTCTATACTTGGGTTTTCAAGATCCAATAAACTTACGCCAATACAATACCTCCGCATTGGCCCCACCCCATGTGTAATTACAATCCATCCTTTTTCTGTCTCTATCGGAGAACCGCAATTGCCAATTTGTACCAACTCCCAATCATACCGAGGTTGTTTTAAAAGAACCGGGTTTTCCCACACATTAACCTTATCAGAAAACATCAGGTAATTATTCCAGCCATCTATCCGGCTCATCATCACATATTTCCCTTTAATTTTTCGTGGAAATAAAGCCAGATTCTTATTTTGTGCACCATCGCCATAAAGTGGAATCACTTTAAACTCGTAAAAATCTTCAGTTTGTACTAGTTTTGGAATAATTAAAGAACCATCAAAGGCAGTATATGTAGCATAGTACAGTACCTTGCCATCATCTTTAATAAATTTTACAAAACGAGCGTCTTCAATCCCTTTACGTTCAAATTCTGAAATAGGAAAAATTACACGATCAGAAATATCTGTATCTTTTGAAAAAGTTATGGTGTGGTAAGTGTCTGATAGCCAAAGTATTTTATCGTACTCGATTAAACGTGATGGATTTTCTTTATGTAAACTTTTAGAATCTTTAATGATATTGCTCAAACTGGTATATTCAAATTTATCATCCAGTTTTGATTCAATTTCTTCTAATACGGAAGGATCAATCTGCGCGTAGGCTGCTTTTTTTAAGAATAGTTTTTTTACGTAAATGGCATTCTTCACCACCTCAGCCTCATCAACATAATTGCCAACAGGTAAAACCTGAATATTATTGTTTTTATCAATTAAAGCACGCCTGAAAACAATTGAAGAAATATGTCCCTCACCTACAGCCCTAAAACTGATGATTACCCGTTTTTCGCCCTCTACTAAATCGGTTTGATCGGGATCGTCTACAATGCTTGGATTAAAAAAAGCTGCCGATTCTATTGAATATTCATGTGTAAAGTAAGCACCGATCAGCAATCTGGTGTATTCATCAATATCTTCGAATTCGGTACCTAAGACCGCAAACTGTTTTTTTAATTTTTTACAGTGCCGGGTCAGGATTTTGGTAATATTCCGGTGTCTTTTAGAATATTCCTGTAAGATAGGCGATATCAGCGAAAAAACTTTTTCATCTGAAAACTCTAAAACCTTCCTGATTACTTCTAATGCTCTCTCCTCTCCGTTAAAAAAAAAACGGGCAATAACTCTTTTAGTATCCGGGTTAACCTTAACAGGTTTACGTTCTATGTATAATCTCATTATTATGCTGTTTTGTAGTAATTTAAAGCCTTCATCACTATTTCTTCCAACTTTATATTAACGAAATTTACGACTTAATTGTTTATATTATCTACAGTATTTGCACATAATTTTTACCTTTAGCTATTCACCCTTATATATTAATTAACCTTAAACGCATTACTAAAAAGCAGATAACATGATTCCATCAGATGAAACCTTGCGTTTAGGAAAATTAAGATACTACGAGATTTTAAGTACACCTGCAGAAAGTGCTTTTAATCAGATTGCACAATTGGCTGCTGAAATATTTGATGTTCCGAATGCTGGTATCGGTTTTCAGACGGATGGCGACATTTTTATGAAAGCTCAAGTGGGATCATCAATCGGCTTACCTCTAAAAAATGATGCATTTACTTTTTTTGCCTCTTCTCCGATCAGCTCGCCTGAGGGTTATCCCATTGGTCTGATTTACGTTGCCGATACTAAATTTAAAACAGCCGAAGAGCAGCAGCTAAAAATGCTGAGGCATTTAGCGGGTATGGTAACGGAAAAACTGGAATCTAGAATTGCAACCAGAAGGGCTCTAAGGGCCTACGATGATCGTTTACATGTACTTGTTCATGATCTTAAAAACCCGATGACAACCATTTCACTTCAATCTGAATTGCTGGGACGCATTCCAGGTATTGATGACAAAGCCTCATTAATTGCCGGTAAGATTAATGCACAATCGAAAAGAATGATTGATAATCTGAACGACATTTTAAGCGTTGCCCGAAAAGATGCGCACTCGTTTAAGCCCAAAAAAGCAAAAGTTGACCTTAAAGAAGTGCTCGACGAAGTAAAGTTTAATTTGGATTTAGCACTTAAACAGAAAAAACAAACCGTTTTGATCGATATTGAAACTCCGGTAGAAATCTTTGGTGATGCGGATAAACTTAAGGTTGTTTTTAGTCAATTACTGAACAATGCCATTAAGTTTTCTCCAAAAGGAAAGGAAATTAAAATATCACATCAAACTGCAGAAAATGAAGTAACCATTGCAATAAAAGATAACGGTGTGGGTTTAACAGAAGAAGATCTTGATAAAATTTTCTTAAAATTCGCAACATTAACGGCTGTGGCAACAGATCATGAAAACACCTATGGTTTAGGGCTAATTACTGCAAATGCCTTAGTAGATATACATAAGGGAAAGTTGTGGGTAGAGAGCGGAGGAAAAGATTTGGGTACAACTTTTTACGTAACGCTACCCATTAAATAAGTTTAAATCTAATAATTCGCTGAGTTTCATTTCTTCGAGCAAAATTCTTTCAGGAATAGCATTTCTGTGGTACGACCATTTTATTAATCTTATAAAGCCATTCTCGATTTCGATACCAGTCATATCGCCATCACTAAAACAACAACATCCGCTATTAAAGTAACTTGGTTTGTATTTGCCAAAACGTGGCCTTTTATCGCCTTCTTTTATCAGTTTACGAAGCGCTGCATTTAAAACAGCAAGATCATCAGCATTCTTTTCTTTTTTTGCTTTTTTAAGTTTTATATAAATCCGTTCCAGGTGTGTTAATGATGCGAAAACCGGCTGATGTGTATGTCCGGTAATTAAAGCCAGGTTCTTTTTTGTAGCAACCCAGCTGTACATGAGTGCGTTATGCGCTGTTTTAAGCTGGTTGCTGTATGCTGGTGTATTTGGATTAATCTGAAGGTACGATTGCAGTGGTGCCCAAACTGTACTCACAAACCATTTGCTAAACCAGTTTCCATCGCTCTGTAAATCGCCCTGATGACCGTGGGTCAAGAAAATATCAAATTTACTTTCGCCTACTGGCATTCTTAAGATGGCCCCTTCATAAATGTGGATTTTGGTTCCATAAATTCTATTGAGGTTAAATCCTGCTAAAGGATCATTATCCCAATATAAATCGTGGTTACCAAATATTTTAGTGAAATGGTTTTTTGAAATAAAAGCTTTTTCTGCCTCGAAAGTATCCTTATTATGTTTAATTACAGATTCCAGTAAATTCTCCCAAAGTTCTTCGCTATCGCCCAAATTTATGTAATGGAAATCTTGCTGGTTGTAATATTCGAGTGCCTTTAAATAATTCTTTTCAGCTAAAGTAAAATCATCGGCATAATCGCGAGCCCCCTTATGTTGATCAGATAAAATGATAAATTTATCAGTTTCTGTAACTTCAAAAATAGGTCCCCGTGTACCAGGTGTTGTATTGATGTTTTTGTATAGTTTATTTAAAGCCGTGTGGATACGTTTACGGTTTGGCCTTGAACCAAATTTATTCGACATGCGTATAATCCAGGCACTGAGTAAACGTTGTAAGAATTTTCGCATTTATGAATGAGTCTTCGCTATAGAATAGTTTCTCAAAATAACAAAAAATATCGTGAATCGTTTTTGTCATTACGTCATTCCCAACTTGATTGGGAATCTTAAAGCAGTAGTAAATTGTTAATGCATAAGCCCTTAAATGCCTTATATGGTTATAAAAAATAATAGTTCTAATTATACGGCAACAATTTAACCATATAAGGCATTTAAGAAAATATAAGCTTATGCGTCTTCAAATACATTTCAAAAGATTTTTCATTACATCAAATAGCTATCTCATTAGTATAATATATTTGATTGGTTTATTTCCGCTCTTTCCATGGCAAAATTAGTTTCATTAAATATATTTTACTAAATTTGTTAGTATTGAAAAGATCAGGAAGCGCAGATTTACCCCTACATTATGGCCATGTACCACCATGGCTGGCCCAGCGTATGGCAACACTTGGCCTGGCTATAACGGAAGCGATACTATTAGAATATGGTAAAGCAGAATTAATACGCCGGTTAAGCAGTCCTTTTTGGTTTCAGAGTTTAGGCGCTGTAATGGGCATGGACTGGCATTCGTCTGGCATTACGACATCGGTAATGGGTGCTTTAAAGAAATCGATTAATCCCTTATCGAAAGAATTGGGCATTTACATTTGCGGAGGCAAAGGAAAACACAGCAGAGAAACGCCAAATGAACTTTTAAAAATTGCTGATAAAACGGGTTTAAATGGAACAGCATTGGTTCGGGCCAGTAAACTCAGTGCAAAAGTAGACAACACGGCCATTCAGGATGGTTTTCAATTGTATCTTCATAGTTTTATTTTAAGTAGCGAAGGCGACTGGGCAGTAGTGCAACAAGGCATGAGCGATAGTAGCTCGACGGCAAGAAGATACCACTGGCATTCTGAGAACCTAAAATCTTTTGTCGAAGAACCGCACACCGGTATCTGTGGTATTAATCAAGGTAAGATTCTGAACCTAACAGCTAATGATGCTGATGAAACAAGGCAGAGCATGATGAGTATTACAGCTGAATCGCCGGTAAGGATGCTTAATGAAATACAAAAACTGGTATTGCCCGATCATCATGAGGTAAAATCAAAAGATGTAGATTTAAAACGTTTGGGGAGTATTTTATGGCTGGCACAGGAAAAGCAACCGAGCGATTTTGAAGAATTATTATTACTCGAAGGCATGGGGCCAAGGACCTTACAATCGATGGCTTTAGTAAGTGAGGTGATTTATGGTACACCTTCGCGATTTAGCGACCCTGCCCGTTATTCTTTTGCACATGGCGGTAAAGATGGGCATCCCTTCCCTGTTCCGGTAAATGTATATGATGAGACCATAAGTGTTTTGCAGAAAGCAATTGAAAAAGCGAAGATTGGAAATACAGATAAACAACAAGCCATCAAATCACTACATCAAATTGCACGAAATGCGGAAAAGGACTTTGTTCCAAATATGGATTTTGAAAAGGTAATTCAAAAAGAACGTGCTGAAAGCTGGAAATATGGCGGCAGAACAGTTTTTGGGAAAGAAAAGCCACCAAAGGATGAGCAGTTGAAGTTGTTTTAAACACTATAAGTAATCCTCATATCTAATGAGGGTTATATTATCCCTTAAAGAATCGTCATCCTGATTTTATTTCAGGATCTATCCAGTAATCATATTTTACAAGTATTCATTCCGTGATTTCAGTGCTTCCGTGGCAGAGATTAATTAACGACTAAACAGCATGATAGGTACTGAAACAAGTTCAGCATGACGACCGACTTATTTCTCGAACCATCGTCATTTCGACCGTAGTGGAGAAATCTTTCTCATAACTTGGTTCAAAGATCTCTCCACTCCGCGTTGCTTCGGTCGAGATGACGACCTATTTATTAGATCTGTCAATAGTAGCGAATCGAAGAATTTTTTCCTATGACCATTTTTCTTACCATACTAATAAATCTGTGTTCATCCTATTTTATCTGTGGTTAATTAATTCCGTGGAAGAGAATTAATTAACTATTAAACAGCATGACGACCACATAAAAACAAAAAAGGTCGTGGTTTGCACCACGACCCTAAAAATATAGAATTTAAAACCTACTAAGCGTATGCAACTGCATCTTTAGATGCTAGTTTAGTTGTCCCCATCAAGTATTCGTCTACCTTACGGGCAGCCTCTCTACCTTCTGAAATGGCCCAAACTACTAACGATTGTCCACGGCGAACATCACCTGCGGCAAAAATCTTAGCAATATTGGTTTGGTAAGTGTGTTCAGATGCTTTTACGTTTCCGCGGTTATCCAATTCCACACCTAACTTCTCAATTAAACCTTCTTTTTGAGGATGTAAGAAACCCATTGCTAAAAGTACCAGTTCGCATGGAAGATCTCTTTCGGTACCAGCCACTTCTTTAAAAGTAACCGGACGTCCGTTTGCATCAATTTCCCATTCTACATCAACTACTTTTAATGCTTTAAGGTTTCCTTTTTCGTCAGCAATAAAGTTTTTAGTATTTACCGACCAAGCCCTTTGTGCACCTTCTTCGTGAGAAGAAGTATTTTTTAGCAACATCGGGTAATTTGGCCAAGGCATATGCTCGTTACGTGCCTGTGGCGGCATCGGCATAATCTCGAATTGTGTAACCGATTTCGCCCCATGACGGTTTGAAGTACCAATACAGTCAGATCCGGTATCGCCACCACCAATTACAATTACATTTTTGCCTGTAGCCATAATATCTTCCGCTTCAACGGCTCTGCTCGCTACACGTTTATTTTGTTGTTTCAAGAAATCCATTGCAAAGTGAACCCCTTTGGCAGAACGGCCGTCAATTGGTAAATCGCGTGGAATAGTTGAGCCACCAGCCAATACAATCGCGCTGAAATCGCGTAACAAAGTACCTATCTCAACATTCTCGCCTACATTAGCATTACATTTAAAAATGATGCCTTCTTCTTTCATTAAATCGATACGGCGATCTACTACATTTTTCTGTAGTTTAAAATCAGGAATACCGTACCTCAATAAACCACCTGGAGCATCGTCACGTTCGAAAACGGTAACTTCATGTCCAACTTTATTTAACTGAGCAGCAGCAGCTAAGCCCGCAGGACCTGAACCAATTACAGCTACTTTTTTACCAGTTCTGATTAATGGTGCTTTTGCTTTGATAAATCCTTTTTCGAAAGCAATTTCGATGATGTGTTTTTCAATTTCCTCGATAGAAACCGGCGGGCGGTTAATGCCTAATACACATGCTGATTCGCATGGTGCAGGACAAATTCTACCTGTAAATTCAGGGAAATTATTGGTGCTTAATAAAATATTTGCAGCTAATTCCCATTTACCCTGATAAACAGCGTCGTTAAATTCTGGTATCACGTTACCCAAGGGGCAGCCTGATTGGCAGAAAGGTACGCCGCAATCCATACAACGGGCAGCTTGGTTATTTAATTCTTTTGAGGGTAATTCATTTAAAAATTCCCCATAGTGTTTTACACGTGTTGCAGCCTCTTCTCTGGTGGGCGCAACTCTATCGTATTCTTGAAATCCTGTTACTTTTCCCATGGCCTAGTGTGTTTTTACTTGTTGATTACGTTTGCTTAAAACTGCTTTGTATTCTTTAGGGAATACTTTTACAAAATGAGCAGATTGAGTTTTCCAGTCGCTTAAGATAAACTCAGCTACTCTACTATCCGTTAAGCGGATATGTGTTTTAAGTAGAGCTAAAATGCGTTCCTCATCCTCAGCTTGTAATGGATCAAGATCAACCATTTCTTTATTGCATTTGCGTGCAAAGGTTCCATTGGCATCATAAATCCAGGCCACACCGCCACTCATACCAGCAGCGAAATTGCTTCCGGTATCACCAAGAATCAGCACTTCACCCCCTGTCATGTATTCGCAACCGTGATCGCCCACTCCTTCAACAACAGCTGTTGCACCAGAGTTCCGTACGGCGAAACGCTCGCCTGCTTTACCACGGGCAAATAACTCACCAGAAGTTGCACCATAAAGGGCTACGTTACCGATAATGATATTTTGCTCAGGGATAAAAGTTGAGTTTGAGAAAGGATAAATGGCCAATCTTGCGCCCGATAATCCTTTACCCACATAATCGTTCGCTTCACCTTCTAATGATAACGTTACCCCACGGGTATTGAAAGCACCAAAACTCTGTCCGGCCGAACCAACAAATTTAAAGTTGATCGTATCCGGAGGTAAACCAGCGCCTAAATGAACTTTCGAAATTTCATTTGATAACATGGTACCCAGTGCACGGTCGGTATTTTTCACATCAAAACTGGCAAAAACCGGTTCGTTATGGTCAATAGCAGGTTGTGCAGCGGCAATTAATTTATGATCTAAAACATGATCCAAACCATGATCCTGGCCTTCGGTATTGAATAAAGGCAAACCATTTTCTTCAGCTTTATATAATATAGCTGATAAATCAAGGTGTTTCAATTTCCAGTCTTCAGCAGGCAATTCGCGTACTTTTAAAATATCAGCCTGACCGATCATTTCGTGGATGGTTCTGAAACCTAATTCAGCCATAATCTCACGTAACTCTTCAGCAAGGAAATAAAATAAGTTCACTACATGATCAGCATCACCGGTAAATAATTTTCTTAATTCCGGATCTTGTGTTGCTACGCCAACCGGACAAGTATTTAAATGGCATTTACGCATCATAATACATCCCGAAGTTACCAAGGCTGCGGTTGCAACACCCCATTCTTCAGCACCTAATAATGCAGCGATGGCGATATCCCTACCCGTTTTAAGCTGACCATCTGTTTGTAACACGATACGGTTACGCAATTTGTTTTTTACCAAAGTTTGGTGTGCTTCTGCTAATCCTAACTCCCATGGTAAACCAGCATGTTGGATGGAGGTTAAAGGAGATGCTCCCGTTCCACCATCAAAACCAGATACCAGAATCACATCGGCATGTGCTTTAGCAACACCAGCGGCAATAGTACCTACGCCAGCTTTCGAAACCAATTTCACATTGATCCTTGCTGCACGGTTAGCATTTTTCAGATCAAAAATTAACTGTGCTAAATCTTCGATCGAATAAATATCGTGGTGAGGCGGAGGAGAAATTAAACCAACACCCGGTGTAGAGTGACGAACTTTTGCAATCCAGTCATCTACTTTGTGTCCTGGTAATTGACCACCTTCTCCTGGTTTAGCACCCTGAGCCATTTTAATCTGTAACTCATCAGCATTGGTTAAGTAGTAACTGGTTACACCAAAACGTGCAGAAGCAACTTGTTTAATTGCCGAACGCATGCTATCGCCATTTGGCAATTTAGTATAACGCATTTCATCTTCACCACCCTCTCCGGTATTGCTCTTTCCACCGATACGGTTCATGGCAATGGCTAAAGTAGAGTGTGCCTCATGGGAAATTGAACCGAAAGACATCGCTCCCGTTGCAAATCTTTTTAAAATTGCCTCGGTAGATTCTACTTCACTTAAAGGTACCGATGGACGGCTATAGTTAAATTCGAACAATCCACGGATGGTATAAGCTTGTTGTGTTTGCTCATTCACCAGTTTAGAGTACTGTTTGAAAATATTATAATCGTTTTTACGTGTTGCGTTTTGCAACAGGTGAATGGTTTGCGGGTTAAACAAATGCGCTTCACCTTTACGACGGAATTTATAAGTTCCACCTGCTGGCAACAGGTTTTCGGTTTCTGTTAACGGACCAAAACTACGGTGATGTTTAATTAACGTTTCTTTTGCAATTTCATCCAGTCCCAGACCACCAATACGTGAAACTGCACCAGTGAAATAAGTATTAACTACCTGTTTATTTAAACCTAAAATCTCGAAAATCTGCGCACCCTGGTATGATTGCAGGGTGGAGATGCCCATTTTAGAGAAGATTTTAAGTAAACCGCTATTTACCGCGTAGATATAGTTTTTAGTAAGCTGCTCTGTTGATAAGCCTGATTCTTGTTTAAACTCATTAATGGTTTCTAAAGCCAGGTAAGGGTTAATCGCCGTAACACCAAAGCCCAGTAATGTGGCGAAATGATGTACTTCCCAAATATCGCCGGCCTCTATCACAATACCTACAGCACCACGGTATCCTTTGCGGATTAAGTGATGGTGTACAGCAGAAACTGCCAATAAAGAAGGCATTGCAGCATGCTCAGAGTCAATAGCCCTATCGGTTAATACAATTACCTGGAAACCATCTTCAACCGCATCAACCGCATAACGGCATAAACGGTCTAAGGCTTTTGCCATAGCGCCCGGCTTGCCATCAGCCCTGAAATAAGTCTGTAAAGTTTTCGCCTGGAAAACACCGGTATCAATACTTCTTAACTTCTCTAATTCCTGGTTGGTTAATATTGGGTGTTTAATGGCTACACAGTGTGCCTGTTTTGGAGTTTCTTCCAGCAAGTTACCCATGCTGCCCATAAAACTGGCCAAACTCATGACCACTTTCTCCCTGATCGGATCAATTGGCGGATTGGTTACCTGTGCAAATAACTGCTTAAAATAAGAAGATAAATGCTGAGGACGTTTTGATAAAATAGCCAATGGTGTATCAGTACCCATCGAACCAATTGGTTCTTTACCTTCAATGGCCATAGGTTTAAGCAAAAGATCTACATCTTCTCTGCTGTAACCAAAAACCTGTTGATACTTAAAAATAGACTCTGTAGATAAGCCGGTAAACATTACACGTGGCTCAGGTAATTCCTCCAAA